>Ga0233437_1000012_pt1:310000-596513 | contig 596513 bp, 575 predicted proteins | sample SI_122_August201_FD_182714 | JGI IMG/M metagenome (GOLD analysis project Ga0233437, IMG submission 182714) | Seawater microbial communities from Saanich Inlet, British Columbia, Canada - SI_122_August2016_200_MG | ecosystem: Environmental > Aquatic > Marine > Inlet | place... | reverse complement strand
CTTCGCCAATACCTTCGTTATCGCCGCCGTCAGTGTCGTCTTACCATGATCTACATGACCTATCGTACCAATGTTCACATGAGGCTTCTTCCGCTCATATTTCGCCTTTGACATCCCTTTTCCTCCTATCTACTTGTTGGCAAAATAATAATTGTTTTACTTATTATGACGCCACCTTTACCTTCTTTTCAGAACCGATATTGGTATCGGAAACAATCGTATCGATAATATTGCTTGGAACCTCTCTATAATAAGCAAACTGCATTGTAAACGTTGCTCTCCCCTGCGTAGCAGATCTTAGGATTGTTGCATATCCGAACATCTCTGCAAGGGGAACAACGGCCTTGATGACCTGAGCGCCGGCCCGTACGTCCATTCCAACAATCTTTCCTCTTCGGGAATTTAAATCCCTCATGACATCGCCAAGATATTCTTCCGGAACGATAACCTCGTTATCCATAATCGGTTCCAGTATAACAGGACCTGCTTTTTGTGCACCGTTTTTAAACGCCATGGATGCAGCAATCTTAAAGGACATTTCAGAAGAATCGACTTCGTGATAAGAACCGTCAAAAACCGTTACCTTAATATCGACAACAGGATATCCACCCATTACGCCGCTTCCCATTGCTTCTACAACACCCTGTTTGACCGACGAGATATATTCCTTCGGGATAGCTCCCCCTACGATTTTATTCTCAAACTGGAAACCCTCTCCGCTCTTCAATGGCTCCAGCCTTAAAAAAACATGACCGAACTGCCCTCTTCCTCCGCTCTGCCGGATAAATTTTCCTTCTGCCTCGATCTCTTTTCCAATCGTTTCTTTATAAGCAACCTGGGGTTTTGAAACATTCGCACCGACTTTAAATTCCCGCAAAAGCCTGTCTACCAATACCTCAAGGTGGAGTTCCCCCATGCCCGAAATGAGCATCTGACCTGTCTCCTCATGACTTTTTACAACAAAGGTCGGGTCTTCCTGTGCCAGCTTATGCAGTGAAGTGAGAAGCTTTTCATTGTCATTCTTTGTCTTCGGCTCCAAAGCCACAGAGATTACCGGCTCTGGAAAGTTCATCGATTCTAAAATAATGGGGGCCTCTTTATCGCATATCGTGTCCCCTGTGAGGGTTTTCTTCAGACCGATAACGGCAACGATGTCCCCGGCCATCACTTCTTCGACCTCTTCCCGTTTGTCGGCATGCATCTTAAACAAACGAGCCACCCTTTCCTGACAGCCTTTGGTGGCGTTATAAATATAGGACCCTGCTTTCAACCGCCCGGAATAGATTCTCGTATAGGCGAACTGGCCGACATAGGGGTCAGACCATATCTTAAAAACCAGAGCCGAAAACGGCTCATTAGGATCTGATAATCTCTTCTCTTCTTTTTCATTTGAAGGATTGATTCCTTTTATAGGAGGAACCTCTTCCGGCGAGGGGAGATATTTGATAATCGCATCGAGAAGCGGCTGCACCCCTTTGTTTTTAAAGGCCGAACCAAACAAGACAGGAACGACTTTATTTTCCAGGGTCAATACTCTTAATGCCTCTTCAATTTCAGCGTTCGTAAATTCGTCTCCGTTGAGATATTTTTCAAGCAGAGTTTCGCTCTGCTCGGCTACAGCCTCAATCATTTCCTCCCGATATTTCCGGGCCTGTTCCAGATATTTTTCAGGAATCTCTTCTTCACTAAAGGTGGTTCCGAGTGTCTCTTCATTATAAATAATCGCCTTCATCCCGACAAGGTCGATCACCCCTTTAAAATCCTCCTCGGCCCCTATGGGAATCTGAAGCATAACCGGGTTTGCCCCGAGTCTTTCTTTTATCATACTGACACAGTTCAAAAAATCAGCCCCGGTTCTGTCCATTTTGTTAACAAAAGCGATCTTGGGAACGGCATATTTCTCTGCCTGTCTCCAAACTGTTTCTGACTGAGGCTCGACACCTCCCACGGCACAGAACACACCGACAACCCCGTCTAAAACCCTTATCGATCTTTCGACTTCCACGGTAAAATCGACATGGCCTGGGGTATCGATAATATTAATCCGATGATCGTTCCAGAAACAGGTTGTTGCCGCTGAGGTTATTGTGATGCCCCTCTCCTGCTCCTGCTCCATCCAGTCCATAACAGCCGCACCATCGTGAACCTCTCCTATCTTATATGAAACGCCGGTATAATACAGGATTCTTTCCGTAGTGGTCGTCTTTCCCGCATCAATATGGGCGATGATTCCGATATTTCGAGTTTTATCCAAATCTGTTTTCAATCTAAAAAACCTCCGTTTACCAGCGATAATGGGCAAACGCCTTGTTGGCTTCTGCCATCTTATGTGTGTCTTCTCTCTTTTTGATAGCGGTTCCGGTCTTTGCTGCTGCATCGAGAATTTCTGCGGCCAATCTTTCTTGCATCGTCTTCTCTTTTCTCGCTCTTGCTGCGTTGAGTATCCACCTGATACCCAAAGAAACGCTTCTTTCACCCCGCACATCCACAGGAACTTGATAGGTAGCCCCCCCAACACGTCTCGATTTTACCTCTACCATGGGTTTGACATTATCAATCCCGGCTTTAAAAGTCTCCAGAGGTTCTTTTCCTGTCTTTTCTCCAAGAATATCCATTGTTTTATAAAGAATCCCCTCAGCAAGACTCTTCTTGCCGTTTTTCATAATACTATTAACAAATCTTGCCACGATTAGATCATTATATTTGGGATCCGGCAGTATTTTTTCTCTTTTCGTAAATCTTTTTCTCGGCATAAATAAGTTCTCCTTCGACGATTCTTTTCTTCTTAACCCTACTCTTTAGGTTTCTTTGAACCGTACTTGGACCGGCCCTGTTTTCTGTTCTGGACACCGATGGTATCCAGGGTTCCGCGGATAATATGATATCTCACGCCGGGAAGGTCCTTTACCCTGCCTCCGCGAATAAGGACGATAGCATGCTCTTGCAAATTATGCCCGATTCCCGGAATATAAGAAGTTACTTCCATTCTGTTCGTCAGTCTCACCCTTGCAACCTTTCTTAAGGCAGAGTTCGGCTTTTTGGGTGTTGAGGTATAAACCCTGATACAAACTCCCCTTTTCTGAGGACACCCCTTTAATGCAGGGCTACCTGTCTTATTTTCAGCGCTTTTTCTACCTTTTCTAACCAATTGATTAATCGTAGGCAACTGAATCTCCTCTTCATGAAATAACCTTAACAAAACCGCTCTTTTGGGAACTAGAGCAAAACTTTATTAATATATCCAAATCGAATTTCTTTGTCAATGTTTTTCCGTCTTAAAATCAAAAAAAACAAAAGATTTTCAACTGGCAACGCTTTTTAGCGTTTCTGAGCCCTTCTCACCGGTTTTAGCCTCTTCGTCTCTCTTGACTTCAAAGTTTTGAAACTGCCGGGTTCCTGTTCCCGCAGGGATCAATCGGCCCATAATGACATTCTCTTTCAGACCCCTTAAATTATCGACCATGCCGCTGATACTTGCCTGGGTTAAGACCCGTGTTGTCTCCTGGAACGAAGCGGCAGAGATAAAGCTTTCTGTATTCAGCGAAGCCTTTGTAATTCCTAACAAAATAGGCTTTCCTGTTGCCGGTTTTCCTTTCTTGGCCACTACCTTTTCATTCTCTTTCACAAAGATGTTTTTCGGGGTCTGCTCCCCGATAAGAAAATTCGTATCCCCGGCATCTTCGATAACAATTTTCCTAAGCATCTGTCTGACAATGACTTCAATATGCTTATCATCAATAAGAACACCCTGCAGGCGGTAAACCTGCTGAACCTCGTTTACCAGATACTTTTGAAGTTCATTTTCGCCCAGAACATCTAAAATATCATGAGGATTGGCCGCACCGTCCATCAAAGGCTCACCAGCCTTGACCCGGTCCCCTTCGTGTACATTCACATGTTTTCCCCTCGGTATCAGGTATTCCCTTTCCTCTCCGTCGCTGCCGGCTACAATAACCTTTCTCATTCCTTTGGATATGCCGCCGAATTTAATAATGCCATCGATTTCGCTTATGATAGCCTGTTCTTTGGGTTTTCTCGCCTCAAACAGCTCTGCTACACGCGGCAAACCTCCTGTAATATCTTTTGTTTTGGTGGTTTCACGCGGAATCTTTGACAGAACATCACCGGCTGACAGCATGCCCCCCTCAACCACAGCAATATGAGCCCCGGCAGGAAGAAGATATCTGCCTATGGTCTTGTTATCCTTGTCCTTAATCGACACCCTCGGCTGCCTTTTCTCATCCTGATGCTCCATGATAACCTTCTGAGAAAGACCGGTGATCTCATCGAGCTCTTCCTTCATGGTCACACCCTCAATAATATCTCCAAAGGCAATCTTTCCGCTTACATCGGTCAAAATGGATATGGTATACGGATCCCACTCAACCAGTTTTTCCCTTTCAGAAACCTTCTGACCGTCCTTGATTTTCAGTTTGGCTCCGTACACAACAGGATATTTTCCTTTTTCCCTTCCCTGCTCATCCTGAACGACAATGCTTCCATTTCGGTTCATGACAACGATATCGCCGTCCTTATTTGTCAGTGTTTTCAGGTTCTGATATTTGAGAATTCCGCTTTTTTTGGAATGAAGAGCGGTCTGTTCAACAATTCTACTCGCTGTTCCTCCGATATGGAATGTTCTCATGGTCAGCTGGGTTCCCGGTTCCCCGATTGACTGTGCCGCAATAATTCCAGCAGCCTCTCCAATCTCCACCATGTTTCCGGTTGCCAAATTTCTTCCGTAACATCTGGCGCACACTCCAAAATCGGCTTCACATGTTAAGACCGACCTGATCCTGACCTTTTCAGTTCCTGCATTTTCTATCTTTTCTACGGCCTCTTCATCGATTTCTTCGCCCGGTTTTACAATAACCTCCTCGGTGAAAGGATCGATAACATTCTCCTGGGCAATTCTTCCAAGAATCCTATCGCCCAGAGGCATGATAATCTCTCCGGCTTCAACAAGAGCGCTTACCACGATTCCGTTCGTGGTTTTACAATCGTCTTCCAAAATAATAATATCCTGAGCCACATCTACGAGCCGGCGTGTAAGATATCCGGAATTGGCTGTCTTCAAGGCCGTATCAGCCAGACCTTTCCTGGCGCCATGGGTCGAGATAAAGTACTGCAAAACAGTCAGCCCTTCACGGAAGTTCGCGGTGATAGGGGTTTCGATGATTTCACCGGACGGCTTTGCCATCAGGCCTCTCATTCCGGCAAGCTGTCGTATCTGCTGCAAGCTTCCTCTTGCACCGGAATCGGCCATCATAAATACCGGATTAAAATCTTTACCCTTCGCATCGATTCCCTGCATAATACTCTCATCTTCGGTCTCCAGTTCCTTAAACATCTCTTCAGAAACTTGTTCTGTAACATGGGCCCAGATATCGATAATTTTATTGTAGCGTTCTCCGTTGGTAATCAGACCATCCCGGTACTGCTTCTCTATCTTTACCACCTCTTTTCTGGCCCTTTCGACCAGTTCTTCCTTCTTTAACGGGATATGCATATCATCTATTGAAATAGACATGCCCGACTGAGTCGCATAGAGAAAACCCTGCTCTTTAAGATTATCTAAAAACTGAACCGTGACTTCCCTGCCCATCTTCTTGAAAGTTTCCGAGACAAGATTGGTTAAATTCTTTTTATTCATCTGCTTGTTAACACTGGAAAAGGGGATTTCGATGGGAACGATCTCATAGAGCATGACCCTTCCGACTGTTGTGCTGACCAGCTCCTTATTGATTCTTACCTTGATCTGTGCCTGCAGTCCCATTTCGCCGTGATCTAAGGCAATCCTTACTTCTTGAGTGTTTGAAAAAACCCGGCCTTCACCTTTTGAGCCGCCTCTTTCTTTTGTAAGATAGTAACATCCGAGCACCATGTCCTGGCTCGGAACCGCCAGCGGCTTACCGCTGGCCGGTGAAAGAATATTTTGAGACGCCAGCATAAGCACACGGCATTCAATCTGTGCATCGGTGGAAAGGGGAACATGCACGGCCATCTGGTCACCGTCAAAATCGGCGTTGAACGCTGCACAGACCAGAGGATGAATTCGTATGGCTTTCCCCTCAACGAGAATAGGCTGGAAAGCCTGAATACCGAGTCTATGGAGGGTCGGAGCCCTGTTCAACAGAACAACATGCTCCTGGATAACTTCATCCAGAACATCCCAGACCTCCGGGGCTTCCTGCTCCACAAGCTTTTTGGCACTCTTAATTGTCGTAATGATCCCTTTTTCTTCAAGTTTGTTATAGATAAAAGGCTTAAAAAGCTCCAGCGCCATTTTCTTCGGCAGACCGCATTGATGAAATTTCAACTCCGGTCCCACAACAATAACCGAACGGCCGGAGTAATCGACTCTTTTCCCCAGAAGGTTCTGCCTAAATCGTCCCTGTTTTCCTTTCAGCATATCGCTTAAGGACTTGAGAGGCCTGCTGTTAGGACCTCTTATGATTCTTCCTCTTCTTCCGTTGTCAAAAAGGGCATCAACCGCCTCCTGAAGCATTCTTTTTTCATTTCTAATAATAATTTCAGGGGCTTTCAACTCCTGAAGCCTGACAAGCCTGTTGTTCCTGTTAATCACCCTTCTGTAAAGGTCGTTCAAATCAGAGGTTGCAAACCGTCCCCCATCAAGGGGAACAAGGGGACGAAGTTCTGGAGGAAGAACAGGAATGACTTCCAGAATCATCCATTCAGATTTGTTTCCCGAGTTTCTCAGGGCCTCAACAATTTTGAGGCGTTTGATGATTTTCTTCTTTTTCTGTATAGAAGTCGATTCATTCAGCTCTGTTGACAGACTTTTTGCAAGCTTATCCAGATCCAGCCTCCCGAGAAGCTCTCTTATCGCTTCAGCTCCCATCGCAGCGGCAAATTTATCTCCGTGCTCTTCCCTGAGTTCTCTGTATTTTTCTTCAGTCAGAAGCTCCTTTTCTTTTAAAGATGTCTTGCCCGGGTCAATAACAACATAGTTCTCAAAGTAGAGAACCCTTTCCAGTTCGTTAATAGACATATCAAGCAGATTCCCGATGCGGCTTGGCAACGCTTTTAAAAACCAGACATGCGATACAGGACAGGCGAGTTCAATATGTCCAAGGCGCTCCCTTCTGACCTTCGACTGAATCACCTCAACACCGCATTTCTCACAGACAACACCTCTGTGCTTCATCCTTTTATATTTACCGCAGTTGCATTCCCAGTCTTTGACAGGACCGAAAATCTTTGCGCAGAAAAGCCCGTCTCGTTCCGGTTTGAAGGTCCGATAATTGATTGTCTCCGGTTTCTTTACTTCTCCTGAAGACCAGGCACGAATCTTTGCTGGCGAGGCAATCCTGATCCGAATCGCATCGAACTTTAAAGGATCTTTTGGCTTTTCAAATAAATTTAATATATCGTCCAATGTATTTCCCTTAAATTTTAATTACTAATTAAGTTGTTATTGAAAAACAACCTCTATTTTTCCTCTTCCTTGGATTCTTTTTCGCGCTCTATCAGCTCGATATCCAGGGCAAGACTCTGCAGCTCTTTAATCATAACATTAAACGATTCCGGCAGGCCCGGCTCCAGAGTATTGTCACCCTTAACAATCGATTCGTACATTTTCGTTCTTCCGGTCACATCGTCTGATTTGACTGTGAGCATCTCCTGCAGGGTCTTTGCACCACCGTACGCCTCTAATGCCCAGACCTCCATTTCTCCCAGTCTCTGACCACCGAACTGAGCCTTTCCGCCAAGCGGCTGCTGCGTTACCAGAGAATAAGGACCCGTTGCCCTGGCATGAATCTTATCGTCAACCAGATGATGCAGTTTCATCATATAGATATAGCCGACCGTTACCTTCTGGTCGAAAGAGACCCCTGTCAGGCCGTTATATAGAACAGTCTGGCCCGACTCCGGGTGCCCGGCTTCCTTGAGAGCGTCCTTTATCTCTCTTTCACTTGCCCCGTCAAAAACAGGGGTGGCAAAATGAACCCCAAGCGCCTTTGCAGCCCAGCCCAGATGCGTCTCTAATACCTGACCAACATTCATTCTGGAAGGAACACCCAGGGGGTTCAAAACAAGCTCGGTCGGCGTGCCGTCCGGCAGATACGGCATATCCTCTTCAGGAACAACCGTGGCAATAACACCTTTATTGCCGTGTCTTCCCGCCATCTTGTCACCGACCTGCAGTTTTCTCTTCATCGCGACATAGACCTTGATCAGCTTGATAACACCCGGCGGCAGGTCATCACCCTTTCTCAGCTTTGAAATCTTCTCATTCATCATCGTTTCCAGAATATGGACCTGGTCCTTGGCTTTTTCATCGATTTGCTGGAGCCTCTCGCTGACTTCCGCGTCTTTGACAATAATATTCAAAAGATGTTTGGAATCAACCCCATTAAGAATATCGGAAGTTAATTTTGTTTTTTCGGAAAGCAGAACTTTCCCCGTCTTGGGATGAAGAAGCTTTGTTGTTGTCGCATGTCCCTCAAGCAGGCCTCTTATCCTTTTATTTCTTTCTTCTTTTACAATCTTTATCTCGTCGCGATAATCCTTTTCGATCCTGGCAATCTCTTCTTCCTCAATTGTCAGCGTCCTCGAATCCTTTTCGATTCCCTTTCTGGAAAAAACCTTAACATCGATAACCGTACCCTCGATACCGGGAGGAACAGTCAGTGACGATTCTCTTACATCTCCGGCCTTTTCACCAAAGATAGCCTTGAGAAGCTTTTCTTCGGGGCTCAGCTGGGTTTCCCCTTTCGGAGTCACCTTGCCGACAAGAATATCGCCCGATTTAACATGGGCACCGATTCGGATAATACCGCTCTCATCGAGGTCCTTCAGGGCTTCTTCGCCTACATTGGGTATGTCTCTTGTGATTTCCTCTTTGCCCTGTTTTGTATCCCTTGCCTCGATCTCAAACTCTTCAATATGGATAGAGGTATAGACATCTTCCTTCACAACTTTTTCGCTGATAATGATAGCATCTTCAAAGTTGTAACCTCTCCACGGCATAAAAGCGACCAGAATATTTCTTCCCAGAGCCAAATCGCCGTGATAAGTCGCAGGACCGTCAGCAAGCACCTGCCCCTTCGTAATCTTTTCCCCCTGTTTAACAACCGGTCTTTGATTAATGCAGGTATTCTGATTAGAACGCTGATATTTGGTAAGGGAATAGATATCGACTTTCGGCTCGGACAGACCCTCTTTGCTTTTTTCCTTTCTGCGAACAACGATTCTCGTCGAATCGATTGCGATAACAACGCCGTCTGACTTCGCAATGTGGAGCGCTCCGGAATCCCTTGCTGCGATCGATTCCATGCCTGTGCCGACCAGAGGCGCTTCGGTTCTCAGAAGCGGAACAGCCTGACGCTGCATGTTGGAACCCATAAGGGCCCTGTTGGCATCGTCATTTTCCAGAAAAGGAATTAAAGAAGCGGCTACACTGACCAACTGCTTCGGAGAAACATCCATGTAATCGATCTGGTCAGGAGGAAGCATCTTGGACTCCCCGCTCTTTCTTGCAGAAATCAGCTCTTTTATCAGTTTTCCTTTACTGTCGAATTCCGAATTGGCCTGGGCAATAACAAAATCATCCTCCTCATAGGCGGAAAGGAAATCCACCTGTTCGGTAACCCGTCCCTTCTCCACTTTCCTGTAAGGGACCTCGATAAAACCGAAATCATTGACCCGGGCATAGGTGCTGAGAGAAGCGATCAGTCCGATATTGGGACCTTCCGGTGTCTCGACAGGACACATCCTTCCGTAATGGGTCGGATGAACATCTCTCACCTCAAAACCGGCTCTCTCTCTCGTTAAGCCTCCGGGGCCCAGCGCGCTGAGCCTTCTTTTATGAGTGATTTCAGAAAGCGGGTTCGTTTGATCCATAAACTGTGAAAGCTGGCTGCTCCCAAAAAATTCCTTGATTGCCGCTGTCACGGGTTTAAAGTTGATCAGGTCGTGGGGCATGGCCTCCGATATATCCTGAATACTCATTCTTTCCCGTATCGCTCTTTCCATTCTTACGAGACCGATCCTGAACTGATTCTCGATCAGCTCTCCAACAGACCGGACCCTTCGATTACCCAGATGGTCAATATCATCAATAGAACCAATACCGTGTCCCAACTCGACAAAATACTTTACAACCCCGACAACATCCTGTGCCGACAATTTTCTCTCATCAAGTGGTAAATCGAGGCCGAGCTTCTTATTGAGCTTTAGCCTTCCGATCTTCGAAAGATCATATCTTTTGGGATTAAAGAAAAGCTCATTAAAGAGTTTCTGAGCGCTCTCCTTGGTAGGAGGATCACCTGGTCTCAGTCGTTTATATATCTCTATAAGTGCTTCGTCAGAGGTGTTCACTTTGTCGGCGGCCATCGTATCCCTGATCGACCTGTCATAATGAACATTATCGATATAGAGAATTTTAAATGTCTTGACTCCTTTTTCCTTGATAAGGTCGACAGCTTCCTGTGTGAGTTCAGTATTTAATTCCAGAAAAATCTCTCCGGTAGCCGTATCAAATATATCCGATACCATAATCTGACCGACAAGATCTTCGTCAGAAAGAATAATTTCTTTCACCTTGGCTTCTTTCAGTTTTTTAAATACGACCCTCGTGATCTTCCTTCCTGCTTTTGCAAAAACCTCTCCGGTTTTCGGATCGACGATATCTCTCGAAGCCTTAAGCCCTACTATAAGCTCGGAAACCTCTCTGGAAAAGTAACCTTTGTCTTTGTGATAGGTTATGTCTTCCATCTTATAGAAGGTATTCAGGATATCGTCTGTAGAAAGACCAAATGCCCTTAAGAGAATTGTCGCGGGCATTTTTCTCCTTCGGTCGATACGCACGTAAAGCAGCTCTTTTGCATCCATTTCAAAATCGAGCCACGAGCCCCGATAGGGGATAACCCTGGCAGAATGAAGAATTCTTCCGCTGACATGGCTTCTTCCTTTATCCTGGCTGAAAAATACTCCGGGAGACCTGTGAAGCTGGCTGACAATAACCCGCTCTGTCCCGTTAATAACAAATGTCCCTTTATCGGTCATAAGGGGTATTTCTCCAAGATAGACCTTCTGCTCCTTCACATCTTTTATTGCCAATTCTCCTGTCTCTTCATCTCTCTCGGAGACGACCAACTGCACCATGACTCTCAAGGGGTCCGAATAAGTTATTCCCCTCTGCCGGCATTCGTTGACATCATACTTCTCTTTATATTGAAGGCGCTGGTTGCATTTTTCGCAGGTCATATTGGGACCGCCAAGCCCCTTGTATTCCCCGCAAAAACACTCCCATGCTCCAATTTCGTATCCGACATATTCCAGAAAAGAGGTCTTATTAAAATCGCTCATCGGGAACACACTTCTAAAAACCTCTTCCAGCCCTAAGATTTCGCGCTCTTTCGGATTCTTGTTACTCTGCAAAAAACGCTCGTAAGACTTCTGCTGTATCTCGATCAGATTGGGAATATCGATTGCTGACGGAATATTCTCAAAACTCTTTCTTTGAATCCTTGTCATTTCGCAAGAATTTGCAGATAAGGACATTATTCACCTCTATATATTTTTACTTCTTAAATACTTCTTAAAATAACCATAGGATCAACCTGAAATTACTATTTTAACTCAGCAGTTGCCCCTGCTCCTTCCAGCTGTCCCTTTATCTTCTCTGCTTCTTCCTTAGAAATCTTTTCCTTTACAGGCTTTGGAGCCCCGTCTACCAAGTCTTTAGCCTCTTTCAGACTCAATCCTGTGATGACTCTTACCTCTTTGATAACCTGAATCTTCTTGTCGCCCACTGCGCTCAGGACAACATCAAACTCTGTTTGCTCTTCAGCTGCCGCTTCTCCTTCAGATGCGGCTGCGGCAACGGCCGCTACGGGAACTGCGGCTGTTACACCGAATTTCTCCTGCATTTCCTTGATCATCTCGGACAACTCCAAAACACTCATGTTCTCGATCGTGGCGATTATCTCTTCTTTGCTCATCTTACCATTTCCTCCATCCTGTGCTTTTTTAGCTGGTTTTTCTTTTGGTTTTTCTGCCGTCTTTTCCGGCGCTTTCTCTTCTGCTTTTTTTTCTGCCTTCTCTGCTTTTTTTTCTGCCTTCTCTGCTTTTTTCGCAGGTTCCTTTTTCTCTTTTTCTGTCTTTTCTTCTGAAACGCTCTCAGCTTTTACATCCGCTTTTTCCGCTTCGCCTTCAGTCTTCTTCTCTTCTGTATCTTCTTTTTTTTCCTCGCTTGGTTCAGACATCTCTTTGCCTCCTATTCTTTTTTGCTCTCTTTTTGGCTTTTAATCCCTTCTAACGTATATATGAACTGTCTCAATATCCCTTCCAGCGTACCAACAAAACCGCTGATAGGTGACTGAAAGGTCGACAACAGCATGCTGAGAAGAACCTCTCTTGAAGGGAGCTTGGCCAGGTCCCGTATCTTTTCGGCTCCGACCTTCTCGCCATCCAGAATTCCCCCCTTGATTTTGAGGGCAGGCTGTCGTTTTGAATACTCGACAATGACCTTTGCCGGTGCCACCACGTCCTCATAGCTGATAGCAACGGATGTCGGTCCTGAAAAATACTCGGACAACTTTTCAAAATCTGTCTCTTGCGATGCTCGAAGAGCCAGAGTGTTTTTCACGACCTTAAATTCGATGGAAGCCGCTCTCAACTTTCTTCTCAAGTCGGTAATCTGTGTTACATTAAGCCCTGTAAAGTCGGAAAAAACGGCAGATTTTACCTTCTTGAACTTATCGTTGAGCTCTTCCACTGTTCTAATTTTATTTTCAGTAGCCAAGGCAGTTCCTTCCCCTTTTAATTGATAGAATATTTATTTAAATGTATTGGCTATTTCAACGTTATCGACTCTGACTCCGGGGCCCATCGTAGAAGAAATAGAGATACTCTTTAAATATTGACCTTTACTCGAAGCAGGTTTCAATTTGATAAGAGTTTCGAAAAATTGCCCGATATTTGACCTCAAATCCTCAACAGAAAAACTGGCTTTGCCGACAGCAAGGTGAACAATCCCGTTCTTTTCAACCTTAAACTCAACCTTTCCCGCTTTTATCTCCTGAACGGCCTTTTTGATGTCAAAGGTCACTGTCCCCGTTTTGGCATTGGGCATCATTCCCCTCGGACCAAGAACCTTTCCGAGCTTTCCGATAACACCCATCAAATCGGGGGTTGCTATGGTCTGATCGAATTCCAGCCATCCCTGGTTTATCTTTTCGACCATGTCTTCAACACCCACATAATCGGCACCGGCATCCTTTGCCTCTTTCTCTTTCTCCCCTTTGGCAAAAACAAGCACCTTGACCTCTTTACCCGTTCCGGCCGGAAGCACAACCGTGCCTCTTACCATCTGGTCGGAATGTTTCGGGTTGACCCCAAGCCTCACGGCAACATCAACGCTTTCATCGAACTTTGGATATGAAAGCTCCTTGACCAGCGTCAGGGCATCCTCCAGGCCGTATTTCTTTTCACTATCAATCTTTTTTTGAGCTTCGATAAACTTCTTTCCAATTTGTCCCATTAGTTTCATCTCCCAAACAGTGTTACTTCTTTACCTCGATTCCCATACTTCTTGCCGTTCCCGCGATAATCTTAATCGCTGCGTCCATATCATTAGAATTTAAATCATTCTCTTTGGTTTTAACAATCTCCTTAATCTGCTCTACAGTAATCTCTCCGACCCGTTCTCTTTTAGGATCTGCAGCTCCCTTGGCTATTTTTGCTGCCTGCTTGATAAGGACTGCGGCCGGTGGAGATTTTACAATAAAATCAAAGGAGCGGTCATTATAGACCGAAATAACCACGGGGAAGATCAACCCTTCCTTCCCCTGTGTTTTTGCATTAAAGGCCTTGCAAAAATCCATAATATTGACCCCGTGCTGTCCCAGGGCCGGCCCTACTGGAGGTGAAGGATTAGCCTGTCCTCCAGGAACCTGTAATTTTATTAATGCCATAACTTGCTTTGCCATTTCAAACACTCTCTCTCATTATTAAAATTATCTCTCTTAAGGTCTATATCTTCTCAACCTGCAAAAACTCCAGTTCTACCGGCGTTGCTCTGCCGAATATACTCACCATCACCTTGACCTTTCCGCGCTCCGGGCTTACCTCGTCAACCATACCGGTAAAATTGGTAAACGGCCCATCGACAACCCTGACATTCTCGCCTCTATCAAAGAGAACCTTCGGTTTCGGTTTTGTCCTTTCCCCTTCCATCTGCTTAAGAAGAGTTCTTACTTCCTCATCCAGAAGAGGCGTCGGGTCCTTCTTCCCTCCGAGAAAACCGGTCACTCTCGGTGTATTCTTAATCAGATACCAGACCTCATCATCCATTTCCATCTCAACCATAATGTAACCGGGGAAATACTTTCTTGCCGATACCCTCTTTTTCCCTCCCTTGATCTCGATAACATCTTCGGTCGGAATCAGAATTCTGGAAACCTTCTCCTGCATCTGCTGAGATTGAAGCCTTTCTTCAAGACTCTGTCTTACTTTATTTTCATACCCCGAATAGGTATGAACAACGTACCATTTTTTCGCCATTTTATTTTCTATCCGATCATTACTTGAACAACTGTTCCATAACCTTTGATATTCCCAGATCCACAAAGCCGAGAAAAAAAGATATAATAAAAACAGCGATGAGAACCACAACGGTTGACATCATCGTTTCTCTTCTTGAAGGCCAGGTGACCTTTTTAATCTCTATCTTTACTTCTTTTAAAAACAGTCTAATTTTTTCCAGCATAATTCACTTTTCTTTGGCAGGCCAGGAGGGATTTGAACCCCCATCACCCGGATTTGGAGTCCGGTGCTCTACCGTTAGAGCTACTGGCCTCCCTTTAATATTATCATCATACCCATAGCTTCAATCCGAACCCAACGGTTTGAAGAAACTTTAAAAACCCTTCCCTGTGAAGGATATCTATTTCACCTCTTTGTGTAAGGTATGTTTTCTACAAAACCTGCAGTATTTTTTTAACTCCAATTTGTCTGGAGTGGTCTTTTTGTTTTTTGTCGTCGTGTAGCCCTTGTTTTTACACTCCGTACATCCAAGAGTAATTATATCTCTCACTTTATCCTCTCCGTCTTTCTACTCTACGATTTCACTGATAACACCAGCGCCGACCGTCTTGCCACCTTCTCTAATCGCAAATCTAAGCTCCTTCTCCATCGCTATCGGCATAATCAATTCTACACTCACACTCACATTGTCTCCAGGCATTACCATCTCGACTCCCTCAGGCAGTGTCACAACACCTGTCACGTCCGTCGTCCTGAAGTAAAACTGAGGTCGGTATCCATTGAAAAACGGCGTGTGCCGTCCCCCTTCATCTTTCGTCAATACGTAAACTTCTGCTTTGAATTTTGTGTGCGGGGTAATGCTCCCAGGCTTCGCTAATACCTGCCCTCGCTCTACTTCCTCACGCTTGGTCCCTCTCAACAATACGCCAATGTTGTCTCCGGCCTGACCCTGGTCCAACAGCTTCCTGAACATCTCCACGCCTGTGACAACTGTCTTCTGCGTCGCCTTGATCCCAACGATCTCTACTTCTTCGCTGACTTTGACAATACCTCTATCTACTCTGCCTGTCGCTACGGTCCCGCGACCTGATATGCTGAATACGTCTTCTACGGGCAGTAAAAAGGGCTTGTCTAAATCACGCTGAGGTTCCGGTACATATCTGTCAACTTCTTCCAGCAGTTTTAAGATGCTCTCATATTCCGGGGCATTTATGTCTTCACTGTCACTCTCTAATGCCTTTAAGGCACTGCCGGCTACTATGGGAATGTCGTCTCCCGGAAATTCATATTCGGAAAGAAGCTCTCTTACTTCCAGCTCTACCAGCTCCATCAGCTCTGAATCGTCTACCATGTCAGCCTTGTTCAGATAAACAACTACGTAAGGTACGCCTACCTGACGGGCTAATAATATGTGCTCTCTTGTCTGGGGCATCGGTCCGTCTGCTGCACTCACCACCAAAATCGCCCCGTCCATCTGCGCGGCTCCTGTGATCATGTTCTTTACATAATCGGCATGCCCAGGACAGTCTACATGCGCATAGTGACGGTTGTCTGTCTCATATTCTACGTGCGCTGTCGCTATCGTGATCCCTCGCTCCCTCTCCTCAGGCGCTCGGTCTATCTCGTCAAATGATACGTAATCTGCAAACTTCTTCTTCGCCAATACCTTCGTTATCGCCGCCGTCAGTGTCGTCTTACCATGATCTACATGACCTATCGTACCAATGTTCACATGAGGCTTCTTCCGCTCATATTTCGCCTTTGACATCCCTTTTCCTCCTGTTTGTTATTAATTCAAAACCTCTTGGAGCCCACGACCGGGATTGAACCGGTGACCTCTTCCTTACCAAGGAAGTGCTCCACCCCTGAGCTACGTGGGCGTTATAAAATATATAAAAAAGGCTCTTTATCCTATTTCTGGAGCGGGAAACGGGATTCGAACCCGCGACCCTCAGCTTGGAAGGCTGACGCTCTAGCCAGCTGAGCTATTCCCGCCCATAATTTTTACAAATTAATGGTGGGGAGGGGAGGATTCGAACCTCCGAAGGCGTCGCCGACAGATTTACAGTCTGTTCCCTTTGGCCACTCGGGAACCTCCCCGCAACTTTCCATTCTGGAGCCGATGAGAGGACTTGAACCTCCAACCTGCTGATTACAAATCAGCTGCTCTGCCATTGAGCTACATCGGCTTCCATCTATAAACGCAGCAGTAATAAGAGAAAAAAACAGTAAAAGAGAAATGTAATATATTCAGAAATCTTTGTCAATACTTTTTTCTTCTTTATTTTTCACTCTTTGTCTGAATATTTCATAGATGATAATGGCCGATGCTGTGGAGACATTCAGGGACCCTGTTCTCCCCTTCATCGGTATCGAAATGAGAAAATCACATTTTTCCTGAACCAGGGTCCTTATCCCCTCTTTTTCATTTCCCATAACAAGGCCCACTGGACCATTAAAGCTTTGATAATAAACGTCTTTTTTAGATTTCTCGTCCGCCCCGTAAATCCAGAACCCCTTTTTTTTCAAATACTCCAGCGTTCTGGCAATATTGGTTGCTTTTGCAATTTTCATATGCTCAACCGCGCCGGCAGAAGATTTACCCACAGAAGCGGTAATTCCGGCTGAACGATCCTTTGGAATGACTATTCCAGCGACTCCGAGCGCTTCAGCAGAACGGATAACAGCCCCGAGATTATGTGAATCGGTAATTCCATCCAGAATAAGCAGAACCGGCTCTTTATTATCCTCAAAAGAGAGCTCTACAAGGTCTTCTACTTCCAAAAATGTCTTTTCAGAAACAAGCGCCACCACTCCCTGATGTCTCATTGTTCCGGCTATGGCATCTATCTTGTCCCTGTTTCTTAAACTCAGCTTTATGTTTCTCTCTTTTGCCAGAGTTTTAATAATTTCAACATCCTTTCCCTTTTTCTGATAGGACAGGATGATTTTGGAAATCTCTCTGGAACGTGACCTGAGAAGCTCGATAACGGGATTGATACCGTAAATTATCTTTTCACCTTCCATTGTGTTCCTTTATCTGTATCTTCCAGGACAACCCCCATTTGCGAGAGACGGTCTCGCAGCTCATCAGCCCTGTTCCAGTCTTTTGCCTTACGCGCAGCATTTCTTTCCTGAATCAGCTTCTCGATCTCATCGGGATTAAGCCCCTTTTCTTCTTCCCTGGAATCGATTGTCCCGGTATTTTGAAACCACTCCTCTGCCTTGAGGTTCAAAACCCCGATAACGCTCCCCAAATCGTTGAAGGTATCTTTCAAAGGTTTAAAATCTTTTTTACTGCATCCTTTTCCCTCTTTTTGCACGCTGTCAAGAATCTGGTTGGCAACCCTTATCGCTTCAAAAATCTCCCCCAGAGCCCTTGCCGAATTAAAATCGTCGTCCATCGCCTCTTTAAATCCCGAGCTAAGCTTTTTTGACAGTTCTTTGATTTGCTGATGAACGTCTCGATTTTCAGCCTCGCCGTCCCCTAAATCATCGATCCTTCTCATCATCGTATAAAAGCGGTCCAGTGCGGACTGGGCATCAGACATGTTCTTATCAGTAAAATCGATCGGGCTCCTGTAATGGTTCGATAGTAAAAAGAGCCTGACTGACTCGGGGTGGAATTTCTCCAGGATTTCTCTTATTGTAAAAAAATTGCCGAGCGATTTAGACATCTTTTCCCTGTTGATGTTAACAAACCCGTTATGAATCCAGTACTTGGCAAACGGCTTGCCTGTGGCGGCCTCTGACTGAGCGATCTCGTTCTCATGATGAGGAAACACGAGGTCTTCGCCACCTCCGTGAATATCAAAGGTTGCTCCCAGGTACTTCTTGCTCATTACCGAACATTCGATATGCCAGCCGGGCCGGCCGGGCCCCCAGGGGCTTTCCCACGAAGGTTCGTCCGGTTTGCTCGCCTTCCACAGGGCAAAATCGAGAGGGTTAACCTTTCTCTCGTCGATATCGATCCGGGCTCCTGCCCTCATCTCTTCGAGATTTCTCCCTGAAAGCTTTCCGTAATCCTTTTTCTTCTCCACGGAAAAGAACACATCTCCATCCCTGACATACCCGTAGCCCTTTTCGATAATCTCCTCGATAATTTCAATCATTTCTTTAATATGTTCCGATGCCTTCGGTTCGGCTGTCGGCGTTTTCACGCCCAGAGCACCCATATCCTTGCTGTACTCATTGATAAATCTCTCTGAAATCTCTTTAAAATCAATCTTTTCCCTGTTTGCCCTGTCAATGATCTTATCATCCACATCCGTAAAATTCCTTATAAAAGTCACTTCATAACCCATATAGAGAAGATACCGATAAACCACATCAAAAACAACGGCAGCCCTAGCATGCCCCAAATGGGAATAGTCATATGCGGTTATCCCGCAGACATACATCCCTATCTTTCCTTCCCTGACAGGAACAAACTCCTCTTTTTCCCTGGACATCGTATTGTAAATCTTAAGAGACATTTTCCAACCCTTTCATAGTACGAGTTCTTTGCAAGCAGCCAGTGAAAAGAGAACCTGACGCTTCTTCACTTCATTTTTTTCATGTCTCCATCAAAGAAACCACGGAGTATGCGGAAATACCCTCTCCTCTTCCGACAAAACCGAGTCCCTCTGTGGATGTGGCTTTAATGTTTATCCTCTCCGAATCGCTACCCAGAGCAGAGGCAATATTCTTTTTCATTGTTGAAATATAATCGGCCATCTTCGGTTTTTCTGCCGCGATAACAGCATCGATATTATTGATATGAAACTGTTTCGCTTTCATGAGACGGTTAACCTCTTCAAGCAACTTAAGGCTTGATATATCTTTATATTTTGAGTCGTCATCAGGAAAATGCCTTCCGATATCCCCTTCACCGAGCGCCCCCAGGATCGCATCACAAACCGAATGGAGAAGAACATCCGCATCGGAATGTCCCAAAAGCCCTTTCTCAAAAGGGATAACAACCCCTCCCAGCACCAGCTTTCTTCCTTCAACAAGTCTGTGGACGTCAAAACCTATACCGACACGCATAAAAAATCCTCTACAAACAAGGTTCTTAACGGATGCAGGAGAATCTGCATCAGATGCCCAGCATTCTTTTCCCGAGTTCCAGATCTTCGGGAGAGGTAATCTTGATGTTATAAGGAGACCCCTTTACAACCTTAACCTGATATCCGGCCCATTCTACCAGAGCGCTGTCGTCGGTCGCATAGTGATTCTCCATAAAGGCCTTTTCATAGGCCTTTTTTAAAATATCGTATCTGAAGACCTGAGGGGTCTGAACCCTCCAGAGAGAATCCCTTTTCAGCGTTTTTTCAACCATTCCCTCAGACGACACCTGCTTGATTGTATCAATCTCCGGAATCGCTGCGATAGCCGCCCCGCATCCTTTTGCTTCATTAATCACATCACAAAATATCCCGGAATCGACAAAAGGCCGGACACCATCATGAATCACAACCAGACCGACTTCGCTGCCCAGCTCTTTGATACCGTTATAAACCGAATCCTGTCTCTCTTTTCCACCTGCGATTATCTTGTGAATTTTTGGAAAGTTGTTTTTTTCAACTAACTCTTCCCGGCAAAAAGCGATTTTATCCTCAGAGACCACCAGATAGATTTCATCGATTTCTTTACAATCATGAATCTTTTGAATGGTATAAGACAGGATCGGTTTGCCTTCTATCGATACAAACTGTTTTGGCAAGGTATCCTTAAATCTTTTTCCCATCCCGGCAGCCGGAACAATAGCCGTTATGCTCATGCCCGCTCTTTCCTTTACAAAGTAGTGCGCCCCAGACTGAAATTGTTAAAAACCGCTCTTTTTCCCAGGCTAAACAATCTCTTCTTCTCTGGCAACCTCTTCTTTCGGTTTTGTAAATATCATCCTTCCTGCGGTTGTCTGCAGGACGCTTGTTACGGAAACCTCCAAGTTATGACCGATATGTTTCCTTGCATTATCAACAACAACCATTGTTCCGTCGTCCAGATAGGCGACCCCCTGCCCGTATTCCTTGCCTTCCTTCAATATATAAACATTCATGACCTCTCCCGGCAAAACGACAGGCTTCAAGGCATTGGCCAGCTGGTTGATATTCAAAACCGTGACACCCTGCAACTCTGCGACTTTGTTGAGATTAAAATCGTTCGTAACGACTCTTCCTCCCAGCGACTTGCCCAATGCCACGAGCTTTGCATCGACCTCTTTTATCTTCGGGAAATCCTGTTCGATAATCTTCAGGTTAATATCGACGTTCTTTTGCATCTTCTGAAGGATTTCGAGACCTCTCCTGCCCCGGTTACGCTTTAAAGCAATCGGCGAATCAGCAATCTGCTGGAGTTCGTTCAATACAAACTGCGGAACGAGCAGTGCCCCTTCCAGAAAATCTGTCTCACAGATATCGGCAATACGGCCGTCAATAATCACGCTGGTATCAAGAATCTTCACACTCTCTTCCGCATCAGCTCGAAAAAGCTTCTCAAAACCGATTAATTCCAGCTCTTTTGTCTTTTTCAACCCCAAAACCAGCCCCAGGTAACCAAAAACTATATTGAGGAACAGAGGAACTGCTATACTCAGGAGGGGAATATCCAATCTTAAAAAAGAAAAGGAAAGCATTAAAAGATTCGCTATAAGAAGACCCAGGAGAAAACCCAGCAGCCCTCCAAGAGCCACCCGTGGAGATATTCTTACAAAAGTCCTTTCTAAAAGTATGATAATGGCCGAAAGGACAAAACCGAGACCAGCGCCGATTAATGGAATGATATGCTCTGTCTTTTCAATCTGATAACCGAAAAAATAACCTCCACCTACAAATATAAGGATTAAAATAAAACGTATAAAATAAATTCCCACGATTTTTCACCTCCCTTCTTATGATAGTATGTATAAAATTTATATATTAAGTATCTATATAGTAAATATATAACGGAAATAGTCTTTTGTGAAAATATGTATTATAAAATCAAAACAAAAAATAGTCAAGCCTTGAAATAATAAAGTTTTTTAAATATCAATAGGTTATCGAGTTTACCCGGGATGCTTTCAGGAACAGACCAAAGAGATGATATTTACATGGGAACCTGACCTAGCGATAATTGTTACCTTAAAAAAGGATTTCGATAGCCTGGTGAACATTTTCCACGGGAATTGTTTCCGCTTTACTATTAATTTTTGAAGACTTACTCTTGGGAATTAGACATCTTTGAAAACCGAGCCTCTCCGCCTCATTGATCCTTCTTTCGACATGGGAAACATTCCTGATCTCTCCCCCCAGGCCGACCTCTCCAAAAACAACCGTGCTGGAATCGATTGTCCTGTTTTTAAAGCTTGACGCTACGGCAATGATGATTCCCAAATCGGTAGCCGGCTCATAGATTTTAACCCCTCCGGCAAGATTGACAAAAATATCCTGATCGTGAATCCTGAATCCCACCCTCTTTTCCAGTATGGCGATAAGGAGCGAAACACGGTTATAATCGAGCCCGGTTGTCACTCTTCTCGGTATCTGAAAGCTCGACGGGGAAACCAGCGACTGAATCTCCACCATAATGGGCCTCGTCCCCTCCATGCTGGGAACAATCACTGAGCCGGGAACATCTTTCGAGCGTTTAAGCAAAAAGGCTTCTGATGGGTTTGAAATTTCTTCAAGCCCGTCACTTTCCATGGAAAAGACCCCGATCTCGTTTGTGGAACCGAAGCGGTTTTTAACGGCCCTGAGTATTCGATAGGGATGACCCTTCTCTCCTTCAAAGTAGAGCACCGTATCAACAATATGTTCCAGAACCCTTGGTCCGGCTATTGCTCCGTCTTTGGTAACATGGCCAATAATCAAAGTGGAAACTCCAAGCCCCTTTGAGAGGAACATCAGCTTCGAAGCAACATCCCTGACCTGTCCGATGCTCCCTGGCGCCGATTGAAGCTCTTCAGTATAGACGGTCTGAATCGAATCGATAATCAGGAATAACGGATTGACCTTCTTGACCTCTCTTATGATCTCTTCGAGATTGGTTTCCGAGAGAATCAGAAGGTTTTCAGACAGGGTACCCAGTCTCTCTCCGCGGAGCCTTATCTGGCTGATAGACTCCTCTCCGGAAACATAGAGGATCTTTTCCCCCTTCTTCGCAATCCTTCCCATCACCTGAAGAAGCAAAGTCGATTTCCCGATACCCGGGTCACCGCCGATCAGAATGACCGAGCCGGGGACAGCGCCTCCCCCCAGAACCCTGTCAAACTCCAAAATTCCCGAAGAAATCCTTTCATCAAAACCCTTATCAATATCGGTAATGGGGACCGGTCCTTTTTCAGACTCGAAGAACCGATATTCCCTTTTCTGGGATGTTTCCGGAACATCCCTCTCCTCAACAAGGGTGTTCCATTCTTCGCAACCAGGACATCTCCCCAGCCACTTCTGGCTCTTATAGCCGCAGGCCTGACAGAGAAAATAGGTTTTTGGTTTCGCCATGGATAATGACCTATGAATCCGTTTTATCTATTTTTCTTTTCTTTTATACTCGCCGCTCTTTCCGCCTCTTTTTTCAATCAGTCTTATATCAGAAATAATCATCTCTCTGTCCGCGGCTTTGCACATATCATAAATCGTAACCGCTGCGATTGAAACCGCTGTCACGGCCTCCATCTCAACCCCTGTTCTTCCCGTCACCTTCACCCTCGATTCTATCTCGATAGAGCTCTCTCTTTCCAGAGGCCGGAAGTCGAGTTCAATACCAGTGATCTCCAGCGGATGGCACATCGGGATTAAATCCGATGTTTTTTTGGCTCCCATGATGCCGGCTATTTTGGCAACCCCGAAAACATCTCCCTTTTTTACTTTTCCCTCCATAATCATCCTGAGGGTTTCAGGCTTCATCTTAATAATACCTCTTGCTTTCGCCTCCCTCACGGTAATCTTCTTGTCGCTGATATCGACCATTCTCGACTTTCCTTCATCATCAAAATGCGTAAATTCTTTCATTTTTTATCCCCGGGTTAATAGTGTAATCGACTGTGATTTGTTCAAAACACTTTGTTTTGCAAAGGGAATTAACAAAGGATTGAAAACAAAAATATCCTCTAGAGAAATATCTTCGCCATGCAAACAGCTTGAAAGGATAAACCGGGAAACGGTTACTTCCCTTTCTCTTAAGATAAAAGATAGTAAAGAGAAAAAAGTACCTCTTTGACAAGAAAGCCGGTTTTTTTATAAAGGAACCGCTTCGACCTTTTTAATCTCGGGTATTTTCTCCTTCAATGTCTTTTCAATACCCATTTGAAGGGTAATATGAGCACTCGGGCAACCGGCGCATGCCCCCTTAAGCCTGACCTTTACGACTCCATCGACAACATCCACCAGTTCAACATCTCCACCGTCTGCCTGAAGGGCTGGACGTATTGTATCTAGAATCTCCTCAACCTTTTCTCTCATTTTGCTCGTCCTCATATGAAATGATTAAAAGTTCACTTTTATAATAATTATAGAATAAAAAAACAGTTTTTCAAGCAAAATATCTTTTTCTCTTTCCAGGGGACAGAGCTTTTAAAAATTCATCTCTTCTTTATACTGCTTTGTCTGATGAATAAATGCCTCAAGCCGTGTCTGATTCTGGCAGTCCTCCTGTCCGTCATACGACAGGTCGATCCACGGAATCGAGTTAAACTCCTCCCTCATCCTCTTAGATAAAGCAGAAACAATCATTCCGGGCATACAGGTAAACGGCATCACATTGACCATTCCGGATATCCGCCTCTGGATAAAGTCTACGGCTTTGCCGATGCTCAGTATGGCTTCGCCGCCGATAGAAGCCGGCAAATAGGAATAACTGTTGTGAAGCAGCTCTTCGGTGCTCGGTTCTTCATTATTCTTCAGGTCATTGAAAACAGCCTTCAGAAATTCGTCTTCATCATTTTTCTGCACTTTGTCCTTAATATAGGCCTTGACAAAATCGATATATTTTTTATCGACAAGACTTCTCGCCTTGTAAGAATAATTGGTAAAAAGAATCCATTCTGAAAGAGGGGCAACCCACGCTTCTCCCCCGCATTGTTCGATCATTCCGACCACGTTCCCGTTGCTAAACCTGTTGGTTCGAAGAAAAATCTCACCGACAACACCAATAACAGGCCTTTCCTGAGATTTATCGACAGCGATCTGTCTGACCATGTCCCTTATTTCCATCACGAGCTTAAGCAGATTCTCACCGCCCATTTCAATCTCATTCTCAATCATCCGGACACCTTTCACATAGACCCTGTCGGAATCCCCTCTGTTTATCTCATAGGGCCTTGTCTCCCTTACCAGCTTATGGAGGGTATCGATGGCAACAATACCCTTCCATGCCAGTCGCTGGAATCTGTTCCCTGCTTTACCGAACTCCGTATAGGAATCTTTTGAATCCGGAGAGAGTATCATCACATCTCCGTAACCGATTCTATCGAGTATCATCCTCTGGGTCCGGTGATACTGTCCGAAGCGACACGGGCCGTCGGAACTCGGCATGAAAAATGCGCTGGCGGAAACATCAAAACCGGGGCTTTCTATCTTCTTCAGCAAATCGCCTGTTGTAACGATAAAGGGAAAGCACTCCTTGCCGGAGGAATATTTTTTCCCCAGTTCCACGGTACGGGCATCCGGTTCATCCAACACATCTGAAGATATATTGCATGCCCGGAATGCCGCGGCAAGCGCAAAGGCATGGTCGGACATACGGGGGAAATAAAATGCCCTTTTTCCAAAACCATTCTTTTTTATTTTTTCGGTTGCCGGTGCAGTTCCGTTCCCTTTTTCTTTTTTTGATACATTTTCCAGGCTGTCGAGAAAAGCCTCGCATCGCGTTATCACTCCGGCATCCGCGCTGTGTTCATCAAGTTCCAGATCCAGCATCAGTTTATCCCCCATCAACTCCTGAACAAAATGCGAGAGAAAAGAATCGGGGCCGCATTTAAAATTGGAAAGATAGACCGCATAAATCCTCGGGTCTTTTCTGATAATCTCTGCGGCGCAGAGAATCTTCTGGCCGTAGCTCCAGTACATGTTCGGGAATTTCTCGGAAACATCGATCCCATCCAGGGGAAGAAAATCCATGGGGAGGGCAATCACACCCATATTCTTAAGCTTTCTCGGAAGACCGATATTCATGCCGGGATCGCATCCGTTATAAGGTCTGCTTATAATAACAAAGGCCTTTTCATCGTCTTTTAATAAACGCAGTATCTCCTGGCCTCTCATGGTCACGCTTTTATGAAATTTCTCCTGTTCCTTTTCTCCTTCATAAATCGCCCTTATAATACCCTGCCGGGAAAGACCAAGAGTCTTCCCAAACTGCACCAGCTCTCTGGTAAAAGATTTCCTCCCTCTTTGAAAATGGAGGATCGGGCAAAGAAACTCTGTCCCGCTCTTTTTGAAATCGATGGCCGCCCTCATAATAAAGGGGGATGCCTGAACCAGAGGACAGTAATAGTTCTGAGTTATCTTCGGATTCGTTATTTTAGAGTTAATGATACTCGGCAGAAATATATAATCGACCTTTTTATCGATAAGGTTCAACACATGCCCGTGTGTTATCTTGATAGGAAAGCAGGTTTCAGCTGTTTCGGTCTCAACAGAAACATTAATTATGTTCTGATTGGTAAAATCGGAAAGGACAACTTCAAACCCCAGCTCTTTAAAAAATTTCTGCCAGAAAGGAAATCGTTCGTAAAAATGGAGCACTCTCGGGATACCGATTGTTTTTGCTCCCTTATCCTTTTTTGATCTTTCCTCGTCATAGTCTTTAAACAGAAGCTGGTTTCTCTCTTTAAAAAGGTCAGGGAGGGCGGGGTGTTCTTCAGTTTTTTTCTGATCGATCTCGAATTTCTCGCATCTCGCCCCGTAATAGAGAGGCCGTTCCCCTTCAAACTGTACCTTTCTGATCTCGCACATATTTTCACAATCCCTGCATCCGACAAAAACGGTCTCGAATCGTCTTTTGCTCAGATCAAAACCCTTAAAGCGGGTTTCACCTTCATATGCCATCGCATGAATCGCAGCGCCGATAGCACCGGTAACATCATGATGAGGCGGAACCGTTATCTTCTTTCCGAGAACCTTTTCAAAGGCTGCGACAACGCCCTTGTTCCAGGCCACGCCGCCCTGAAAAAAGATATGGTCTCCTATTTGTCTCTCTCCGACAACCCTGTTGATATAGTTGAAAACGATCGAATAGGCGAGGCCGGCAACGAGGTCTTCTTTTTTCTCTCCCTTTTGCTGATGAGAGACCAGATCTGACTCCATGAAAACCGTGCATCGGTCGCCAAACTTGCAGGGGTTTTCCGCCCCCAAAGCCATGTCCCCGAACTCTTTAATAATATTAATACCCAGCTTTTCAGCCTGTTCCTCAAGAAAAGAGCCTGTCCCCGCAGCACAGACCTTGTTCATCTCAAAATCGACAACTTTTCCGTCTCTGATACTGATATATTTCGAATCCTGGCCGCCGATTTCCAGTATGGTATCGACCTCGGCATCAATACTAACAGCCGCTGTTGCCTGAGCCGTGATCTCGTTGATAATCGTATCCCCTCCGACATACTCTGCCGTAAGATACCTGCCGGAACCGGTTGTTCCCACTCCGAGTATCCTGACTCTCTCTCCGACTTCATGTCCGACCTCATGAAGGCCCCTTGAAACCGCTTCCAGTGGCCTTCCGGCAGTTTTTAAATACCTTCTTGCCAGAACCCTTTTGTTTCTGTCGACAATCACAACATTAGTGCTTAAAGAACCGACATCAATACCGAGATAGGCATCGATTGCTTTATCATTATGTTCGATACAGTTCAGAACCACCTCATCTTCATAATCCCTGCTCATTGAAGAGAGGGCGTCCCATCCCTTTCTCTGCTCCTTTTTATTTTTCAGAGAATCTTTAAGAGAATCGAGGTTCAAGTGAAAACCCTCTTTCCTCTCAGGGTTATTCATTAAAAAGAGGACAGCACCGATCGCTCCCATTGAAAAATGATGCCTGGGAATAATCAGTTCACCCCTGTTCAAGCCGAGAATATCTTCAAAGGCCCTGACCACAGCGCTGTTCGCGGCAACCCCGCCGTGAAAAGAAATAGGCCTTTCAAAATTCTTGCCTTTCCCTAAATTGCTTTTAAAACTCCTTGTCAATGCATAGCAAAGACCTGCGAGGATATCATAATCCGGGGTCCCGATCTGCTGAAGGTGAATCATATCGGACTTGGCAAAAACACTGCACCGTCCGGCAATGCGGGGCGGCTTTGCCGATTTTAAGGCCAGGCTGGCAAATTCTTTCTCTATGGATATTCCGAGACGGCTGGCCTGCTGGTCGAGGAAAGAACCTGTCCCGGCAGCACACTGGGTATTCATCGCAAAATCTTTCAGCTTCGTCTTTCCGTTTGCCCCGTCTTTTTCAAACATGATAAGCTTGGAATCCTCTCCTCCCATCTCGATGACTGTTCGAACATGGGGAAGAAGTTCACTGGCAGCTGTGGAATGCGCAACGATTTCATTAACGAAGTTCCCCCCGGCATAAGATACAACCAGTTCGCCGCCAGCTCCGGTCACGGCAAGGCCTTTAAAGCGGGATCCTTCTGTTTTTGACAAAACCCGTTCAAGAATAGTAATGAGAACCGGGACAGGCTGGCCTCTGTGCCTTTGATAGAATTCCTCGACGATTTCTTTTTCCTGATTAATAATGACAAGCTTTACACTGACAGAACCGATATCGACACCAAGGTAAAAAGAATCTTCTGTTCTCATGAAAACTTACCCCTAAGCAAAAAAGAAATATTATTTGTCATCCGGTTTATACTGTGTACTGCCTTATCGCTACGCCGGCTTCCTTTAAGAGCTGAAAAGAAGAATCATTTAAAGGATATTCTGTATTATAGACGACCTCCATGATTCCGGCATTGATAATCATCTTCGTGCAAATAAGGCATGGGGCAAATGTTGTGTAGAGAGTTGAGTCTTTGAGGCTTATCCCGTGATAGGCCGCCTGCGTTATCGAGTTTTCTTCTGCGTGGGAACAGTAGCACTCTTCCAGTTTTGTCCCCTGGGACGAAAGGGAATTGCACCGCGGACATCCTCCTTCATTGCAGTTCTTGGTTCCCCTCGGGGTCCCGTTATACCCGGTTGAAATAACCCTTTTATCCTTAACGACAATCGCAGCTGTTTTTCTTTTGATGCAGTTGCTCCTCGAGGATACGACCTTTGCTATACTCATAAAATATTCGTCCCAGCCCGGTCTCTCGAAATTCATCAGCGCATCCTTAATAATCATGTTTATTTCCTGACAGAGATCCTCCAGAGACCCGTTATTGGTAATGGTAACATCCGCCAGATCCTGACATTTCTCGACCTGTTGTTTTATCTCATCGGCATTCGACGCCTCTTTGTCCTCGAGCAGCAAAAACTCCTCATAGCCCTGGGGGTCAGACTCCCTGCCTCTTTGTTTGATCCTCTGGAATCTTACTTCCTTCGAAGCGTCTATATTTAACAGCTTGAAATTGCCGTTTTTTCTCAATGCATCGACTTCGGCAGGATGCCTTATGGAATCGATGATATAGTTCTTATCATCCTCGATTTTCGATATAATTCTCTCTGCCAGAACAGCAACGCCGTGTTTTTCCCTCAGCTCATTTCCGACCTGGATGAGAGCATCTCTTGTTATCTCCTGGCCTCTTCTTTCAATCTCTCCTCTGATTTCATCTGAAAGCGACAGGTAATAAAAGCTTCTCTCTTTTAAATATTCTGCAACAACCCCTTTTCCCGAAGCGTTCTTTCCTGTTAACCCGATGATCATAGAACAACCTCCTCTGTAAAAATTTTTTATATCATTAATTCCTCAATATATCAATCATAATTTCTCTTAAAATGGGGCTCAAGAATTGGAGAAAAATGCCGATATAATAGTTAAGAAAAGTCAGTATTGCTAAGGAGAGCAATCGTTTTTAGTTTTTTTCCAGGGAGGGATAAAAAATGGTTGATATCATTGTTGCTCCGATCGTTAATACGATTCCGACACCGCAGAACAAATCTGATGCAAACAAATCGGCGCTGAAAGGAAGAATCGTCGCTGTAAGAAGCGGCCGGTTAAGAAAGAGACGCCAGAGAAGTGTCCCTTTTGAGCAAACAATAACGGAGAGACGCTGCAAACAGGAATCGAGAAGGAGCCAGATCATGCAGGACAACACAACGACTAAAATCCTTATGTTCCGTGTAGAGTCGAACAGCGATCTGAGCAGTCTCATTGATAAAGAGGTGACGGTAAGGGTTGTCGGCGCATAAACACTTCCTTACGTTCACCCCTTGTTGGCGGGGAAAAATCTCTACCTAAGGTGTGGTTCTATTTCCCCGCTTTATTAATGTATCTCAAAAGCTCCGAATCCGACCCCAGAACAAGGGTCGTCTCTCTATCGATGGTCTTCTTATAGGTCTCGAGCGTCCTTAAAAAATCGTAAAACTTGGGGTCTTTCTGAAAAGCGTCGGCATAAATCTTCACTGCCTGCGCATCCCCTTCTCCCTTTATCGTCTGGGCCTCTTTATAGGCATTAGCCAGAATAATCACCTTCTCCTTATCTGTCTTCGCCCTTAACTTGACCGCCTCTTCTTCTCCCTCGGAGCGGTACTTCTTGGCAATTCTTTCCCTTTCAGCCCTCATCCGGGCAAAAACGCTTTCCTCGACCTCTCTCGAAAGGTCCGCCCTCTTAATTCTCACATCGATGATCTTGATTCCATACTGACTGGCCTTTTTATCGCTCTTCTTTGACACTGTATCCATGATGGCTTCACGGCGAGCATCGATGATCTCGGAGAGATTATGACGGGCCAGTTCCTCTCTCAGGTCCGCGTAAACAATATCATCGAGCCTTGCCTGAGCCCCGACCTCATCCTTTACGCTCTTATAAAACTGCAGGGGATCAACAATCTTCCACCTGGCATAATTATCCACCACGAGATTCTTTTTGTCTTTGGTCAGAATCTCGGCAGGAGACGCATCATACTCCAGAATCCTCTTGTCAAAGTAGTGAATGGCCTGAACAAATGGAGTCTTGACATAAAGGCCCGGTTCTGTGACCGACCGGATATACTTTCCGAGCTGGGTCACGATTGTCGTTTGTGTCTCATCGACGGTAAAGAAAGAGGCTTTGAGAAGAACCACCGTTATCAACAGCACTAAGACTATAATCTTTTTTAAATTCACGTTCTTCACTCCTTTCTATCTTGTTCTTTCCGGTAAACGTTTTATTTGGCTCATCTCACCCATGGGCAGAAGCTGAAGCAGACTGCCGCCTGTCTTGGGATCGATGATGAATTTCTTCACTCCGGGAAGAACCTCTTCCATGGTTTCAAGATACAGCCTTTTGATGGTCACGTCTTTGGCCTTTTCATATTCCTTGAGAACAGACAGAAACTTAGAGGTATCGCCCTGCGCCTTTTTTATTCTCTCTTCCTTGTATCCCTCTGCCTCTCTGATGATCTGCATGGCTTTTCCCTTGGCCTTGGGAATCAGGTCCTCCTGATATCCCTTGGCTTCGTAGATAAGCCGTTCTCTGTCCTCTTTGGCACTGACCACATCCTTAAAGGACTGTTCCACCTCCTTGGGTGGACGGACAGTCTGAAGCTTCACAGCGGTTATCAAAAGCCCGGATTCATAGCTGTCCATGATCTGCTGCAGCTGGAGCCTCACCTGATCCTGTATCTGAAACCTTCCAACGGTCAGAACGCTATCAATCGTGCCTCCTCCGACAACCTGCCTTAAGGCAACCTCACTTGCATCTTTAAGCGTCCCATGGATATCCTTTACCTTGAACAGGTAATTCGAGGGATTTTTTATCTTGTACTGAACAATGATCTGGGCGTCGACGATATTCTCATCGCCTGTCAGCATCAGCGATTCTGCTTCGATGAACTGGTAGCGGGCCGGGGGACCTGGATCAATGTTTCGAAACCCGATCTCAATCCTCTGGATTGCGGTCACCTTGGGCGTATCAACCACTTCAATCGGCCAGGGCAAACGGTAACGAAGGCCCGGAGAGGTTATCCTGACCTGTTTTCCAAAACGTCTTATCACACCCTGCTCATCCGGAGACACCGTAAAGAACCCGGAGGCAAACCAGAGGAGTATCACGATACCGATACCGATTTGAACCAGATACCCCTTGTCTTTGAGAAGATCCCAAAGCTTTTTAATGACCTCCTCAGGGGTCGGGGCAGGAGTTTTTCCATCCCATTGCATAATCAGACCTCCTTTCTTTGTTTTTATTCATTATCAATCTTTATAGTCTTCTTTATTATGGGTTAAGTGTCAAGGAAAAAACTTCCGGAGTTGATGGGACAACACGAAAAAACTTGGAAAACGATTGATTTTTCAAAGCATCAGACACTTTTGGAAACCTTTTTTTTTGCAGAGAACAACCGTTATTACAAAAAAATAATCACTTGACAGAATATTTTACGGGTGATAAATATAGAATAGGTCAAAATTTAAAGGCGGCATAGCCAAGTGGTAAGGCAGAGGTCTGCAAAACCTTTATCCCCCGGTTCAAATCCGGGTGCCGCCTCCATAATTGTTCATAGTGTCCCTTTCTTCTTATCAGAAATTCTGACTGAAATAATTTATGTCTTGATAAAAACAGAGGAAAAACGGTTGAACGGTTATTTAAAAGGGGTCGTTATCGGGTTTATTGTCTTGATGATGCAGGGATGCGCCCTGAATCCCCTCTTGCACCACTATCACAGAACAACCATCACATCTAACCCTGCCGGTGCCAGGGTATTTATGAATGATAAGCTTATCGGCAAAACACCGCTGGTCTTTTACGAACAGGAGGAAGGATCATACCTGATAAGACTGGAAAAAGAAGGATATGAACCCCTGATCCAAGCCCTTGGCTCCACATCAGAAAAAACAAGCAAGAAAAACTGGGGCTTTTTGTGGAGAGTTCCTTTAATCAAGCTTCCCCCATCTCTTCCCGACAAACTGAACTTCAACCTCACCCCCAAAGAGAGCTAAAACCTTCACTTGAAATCGTAACTGATAAGGGTTGACAGAGGGGATAAAAAGATTTACATTAACACCCTGATTGATGCCGGGGTGGCGGAATTTGGTAGACGCAAGGGACTTAAAATCCCTTGAGGTTCGTCCTCGTGCCGGTTCAAGTCCGGCCCTCGGCACCATCTTTATCAATTCCTTATCCCCCTTCTGACTTTCAGGTATTTAACTTGTGGCAAAATAAGCGGAGAAGCTGTCTGAACCAAAGGTGAGGACATCTTTGATCTCTTTTGTTCCAGTGTTAAAAATCCCCATTGCGAGTTTTCAGGTCGAGGGCAAGCAAGAAAAGGATGAAGTTCTTTTATATTTTTACCTTTTTTCTTTTAAAGATTATTTGAAAATCTGTTCCGCCGTTTCTGGTGATATCTATCCTTCCTTTTAGCTGGCTCTCGGCCAAAATAGAGACAATTTCCAGGCCGAGAGTTTCTGTATTCCTGACATCCAAATCTTCAGGAAGCCCGACACCGTTGTCCTTTATATTCAACACTAATTCATGATCATCGATCTCTTTAAGCCTGATGTCGATCTGCCCCTCATCCTTACCCTTAAAGGCATACTTCAGTGCATTGGTAATCAGTTCATTCATGATAAGACTTAAGGGAACAGCTGTATCGATATCGAGAAATACATTTTCAATATCAAACCCCATCGAAACTTTTTCATTATGCTTTTTATAAGAAATCAGGAGGTAGTCTGTAAGAGCTTTTGTGTATTTTTCAAAATCGATATTCGCCAGTTCTTCGGTCTGGTAAAGCTTATCATGTATCATGCCCATGCTTTTTATACGGTCCTGACACTGCTTGAAAATATCGGTAGTATTTTCATCTTCAATAAGGGCCGACTGGAGAACGAGGATACTGGAGATAACCTGCATATTGTTTTTCACCCTGTGGTGAATCTCTTTAAGGAGAAGCTCTTTCTCTTTGAGGGACTTTTTTATCTTTTCCTCTGCTTGTTTAATATCGGTAATGTCTTGAATCGTGCCAACCATCCTGACCGGTTCTCCACTGTAGTCACAATCTACCTTCCCTTTTGAGTTAAGAATGCGCTCAGTCCCGTCAGGACGGATTGTTCGAAAAACAATATCCAGCGGTTTTCTTTTACTGAGGGAGCTATTGACCGCATCCTTCAAGGCTTCTCTGTCTTCCGGGTGAATCAATTCTAGAAATGCTTCGAATGTTCCATAATATGATTTCCTGCTGACTCCGTAGATACGGTAGACCTCATCGGACCAGGTTACGGTATTATTTTTAAAATTCCTGTTCCAGTCACCCACTTTTGCTATCTTCTGCGCTTCTACAAGCCTCCTTTCGCTTTCCCTGAGAGCTTCCTCAGCTCTCTTCTGGTCATTGATCTTCTGCTCCAGTTCTTTAAAAAGCTTCGCATTCTCAAGGGCCACAGAAGACATATCCGCAAAGGAAGATAAAATCTCTATGTCATTCTCTGTAAATTTCGCCGGTTCTTTAGAAACAACATTGAGCACTCCGATTAATGTATCTCCCATCATCATGGGAACGCCCAGAAAGGATTTATATCCATATTCTTTAGCGGCTTCCCTTTTTGAAAACCTTTCGTCCTTTCCTATATCTTCAACTATTATCGGCATCTTTTTCTCTGCTATTTTTCCGCTTATATGTTCGCCTATTTTTATCTTATCCACCGCGATCAAATCTGAAACCTCTTCGGTGCCGCCGGCCTTGATAAGGTAATCCCCTTTCTTTATTCTGAAAAAGCATACATCAGCATCAAGAAGCTTGGCAGCCTGATCGGCTATCCACGGGAGCAGTTCCTCTTTTGATACAATAGAGGAAATCTTCCTGCTCAGTTCATAAAGTGATTTAAGTTGATCTGACTTCTCTCTAACCCTCTCTTCCGAACACTTGCGCTCCGTTATATCAAGAATGATTGAAACAAAAACAAGCCGGGATTCAAAAACCGATGTCTGAAGATAAACTTCAACAGGATATAAGGAGCCGTCCTTTCTCTTGTGAACTGTCTCAAATCGGACTTTCTCTTTTTTTCCCTGTCTTCAGAGGTTCTATCAATCTTGCAAAGGATTCATATGTTAAATCCGGTTTCAAATCCAACAGGGTAAGTTCTTTAAGCTCCTCCATTGAATAATTCAGGTTGATCCGCGCTCCCTTGTTCACCTGGAGAAATCGGAGCGACTCCGCATCGAAGATATATACCTCGTTCAATGACTCCTCAAGTATCCTGCCGATTCTGTTTGTTTCCTCTTCGGCCCTTTTTAGTTCGGTAATGTCACGCCAAATCGCCCTGCTGGAAAGGACATTCCCTTTCTTATCACGAATAGCGGTTACATTAAGGCTGACATCTATCTTGCTACCGTCTTTTCTTTTTAATTGAAGCTCCTTATAGTCAATTCTGCCTGTTTCCGCAAACGACTTAAAATTTTTTTTCACATTTTCCAGGCAGTCGGGATGATACACATCAAATACAGAACGGCCGACAATATCTCTTTTTTGATAACCAAGATTACATGCAAGTGTCTGATTGCATTCGATAATCTCGGCAGTTTTCGCATCAACCGATACGAACATATCCGGTGCATTGTTATATAAATCGAGGTATTTCGCTTCTGACTTTTTCAGTTTTTTCTCTACCAGCCTGCGTTTTTGAATATTCGCAATAAAAAAAAGGATGCTTATGACAAAACAGATCAGCACAATAAATGTAATCCAGATTATTCCTTTGTATACCGAGTAAAAGGGTGAAGGCCGGTTGAGAACAATACTTTCTTCGGGAAGCTGGCTAAAAAGAACTTTAAAGCGCTTGAGCTGTTTGTAATCGAACATGTATTTGTTGGGGCTTTTTTTCATAACAGGGATATTATCGGCCTTCTCTCCTTTTAAAATCTTTAGCGCCATTTCTGCAGCTGTTTTCCCATGATAAAAACCGTTGACGGCCATTCCACCCATAATTCCGTATTGAATGCGATAAGCCCAGCAGGTATATACAGGAACTCTGGAGTGTTCAGCAACCAGTAGCATTTGTTCTTTTAATGAGAAATACTTCCCAGACCTGTCCCGGAAAAAATTAAAAAAAAGTACGATGGAATCATGCGGCAGTTTTTTTAATTTTTCTTTGAGTTCCCCTGCTTCAAAATCATCCCAGAATGTAAAATGTATCGATTCTTGATAATCCGGAATAATCTTTTTGACTTTCTCTGTATTGCTCTTTCCGCTCTTGCTCCGATCGCCGATCACGTAAACCTTTCTGGTTTTCGGATGCAGTTTTAAGGCGATGTCAATCGTGCTTTTGATATCTATATCTTCTGCCACGCCGGTAATGGATTGATGGCCAAGCAGCATTAACTCTTTAAAATTGTTGACGCCGCAGAAAACAACCGGAATATCAGGAAAAAGCTTGTCCCGATACTTTAGAAGAAACTTCAATGCATTGTCATCAGAGGCTATGACAACATCAAATTTATACTTCTCAAATTTATGCTGATACAGTTCAAAAAGGTTTTGAAAATGCCTGTTATCCTGTATTCTCTTCGTATCCATATACTCGGTATGTACTTCAATCCCTTCTTTCTTGAGAACAGAGCCGACCCCTTCCATAACATTATCAGACCAGAGATAGCCTTTGTGATAAGAATTGAGAATGAGAATATGTTTCTTTTGAACCTGGGCGTGAGACAGGGAAAGCGGGAGGATGAAAAAACTGACCATTAAGAATATTGTAAATTTAAGTTTCATAATATTAAATATTATCTTATCAGTTTTTTTAACAATTTTACCTACCGTTCTTTTGTAAGAAGTTTTTGCAAAAATTTTTCTTATTATAACAAAATTAACCACTTATATCAAGAAGAGTCTTCACTCAACTCTAATGAAAAGACCAGCCTCTAAAAAGCAGAGATTAAGAATAAAAAATGTTGACGTAATCAAATATTTTTATTATAGTTCCGTTTAAACAATAACCCAACTTTGGAAAGGAGGAGGCAACTCTATGGCAATCAAAGAAGGTTGTTCAGATCCGGGTCACGATCAGCATATGTGTAAAATAGTTTATGATGGAAAGTTTGAATTGGCAGCAAAGCTTTCAAGTAATGCAAAATTTATCTGCAAACAGTGCGGAAGATCTGCAAACGAAAGAGGGAATCTCTGTGCACCTACCGAACACAAAAGCATGATGATGTTCGAGAGATAAACAAAAAAATAGGGGTCTGTTTATACAGACCCCATTTCTCCCCTTTTTTATCAACAAGTTATAATTAGCCTCTCTGTATAGACGCAATCTTTTTTTGAAAAACCCTCTTTTTTCAAAACTACCTAAAAATTGTCTAAAAAAGCTCTCCATTTTTAAGTAATTTATTTTTTAGCATATATAAAATAAGGCCTACGTTTAGCCCTTCAAAAAACTGCAAAATCGTATCATTATGTCAATTTATTTCTTTCCTTTTTAGTTTAAGTAATGAAGGCGTTTATTTCACACTCTTTTCAAGCAAAACTTCCCCACCCTTTAAAGTTAAGATACATAAAGGAAAGTATTCAAGTTTTTGCTATTTATTCCGATTTTAAGTATTGAGACCGTTGATAAAAGATGTGTCTCACCCAAGAAAAAAATCCAAAAACAGAGTTGATTCTCGGAAGAGTCGATGAAATTTAATTTTGGCAGATTTTGTGAAACGTTTTACTGCACCTTTGTTGCGGTTATCCTTATCTCTATTGTTTACATTTCACTACAATTTACTTTCCTGCAAAGAACCTCAGAGTTTCATTTAACCGATGCTATTGCGGAAGGGCTTGTTTCTTTATTTGTCATGTTCTGTCTCTTCACCGTCCAGAGATTGCAAAACGAAAAAAAGGTATATATCTTTCTTTTCGCCGGGCTGACTATCTTTTACTTCCATGCAGTAACAGGTTTTTTGAATGAGTTTTTCAAGCAACCGAAATTTTTGATTTTTATTGAAGATTCTTTCCATATAACAGGAATCATTCTCCTTATTCTCGGAATATCAATATGGACCGGCAAACTGAGGAAGGACTTAATCAATAACAAAGAGGCGGAAGAACAGATAAGATATTCGGAAAAGAGATACAGCGAGCTATACGAGGCGAGCCGCGACGGAATCGCGATAGCCGACCTGCACGGAAAGATTGTTGACTGCAACTTCGCCTTCCTCCAGATGCACGGCTATATCCTGGAAGAACTCAAAAAGCTGACTCTCTGGGATTTAATGCCGGAAAAGTCTCCGAAATGGAATAAGACAGAGATTGTAGAGAATCAGCTCTTAAAGAGAGGATATTCAGACCTCTACGAAAAAGAGGCCGTAAGAGAAGACAGATCGATTTTTTCTGAGGAAGTCAGATTATACCTTATCAAGGATAAACTCGGAAACCCTTCCGGCATGTGGGTTAATGTGAGGGACATCACAGAAAGGAAGCTCACAGAAGAACGGATTAAGGCATCGCTTAACGAGAAAGTGCTTCTTCTGAGGGAAATCCATCACCGGGTCAAAAATAATATGCAGATCATCTCAAGCCTCCTTCTTCTCCAGTCTTTATCTATAAAAGAGGAAAAGTTCGTCGAGATCTTCGAGCAATGCCAGGACCGCATCAAAAGTATGGCTCTCATACACGACAAGCTCTACCAGACCGAAGAGCTTGCGAATATCGATTTTCGTGAATACACAGAAGACCTTACACACACCCTCTTCGATTCGTACAAAAAAGATGGCGACAAAGTTTCTCTGAAGATTGATGTGGAAAATATTTTCCTTGATATCGACACAGCTGTTCCCCTGGGTCTTATCATCAACGAACTGGTCACCAATGCCTTAAAACACGCCTTTAAGAACGGGAAAGAAGGTGAGCTCAGTGTATCGCTTCGCGAAATTGACCAGGAACAGTTGGAACTGAAAGTTTGCGACAACGGTATCGGTCTGCCTGAAAATATTGACTGGAAACATCCGGAAAACCTCGGACTGCAGATTGTAGCCATGCTGGCTGAAAATCAGCTCAAGGGAAAGATAAGTCTCGAAAAAAGCAATGGGACAGAATTTTACATCAGCCTGAAAAAAGCAAAGTATGCAAAGAGAGTTTGAAACCGCGTTCACACAAAAGCATGACGGGAAGCCATGATTCACTTCATCTTTTCACTCTTGCTTTTCGGATGGAATCTTCCTCCAGAGATCGACCGCACCACACTCTGCACATTTGGGAAAAGAGTCTCCTTCCTTTAACAGGACCTTCACCTTCTTTTCCGGTTCAGGGCAGGAGGTGCATTCATACATTCCTTCCTCAGGCGCATTATCTCCCTGAAGAAATATCCTGCTGTCTCTTTTTCTCATATTGACGATCCTCAAATGTATATAATATGTCCTTCAAGATATATGGATATTATACTAGCATAAAATGTCAAGAAACCATCTAAAATTCTTTTTGCCGGTTATTCTGGTCTAAAAATCTTGGTGCATCATTTAAAATCATACGCCCCTTCTTGCCGGTTAATTTATACTTGACTTAATCCTTTTATCACTCTAATTTTAAAAGTAGTTCCTCTGCTTTATACACAGAAAAAAGGGGAGATAGCCGATGCTCAAGCAGATCAAAAAAGCCATTCAAAATCTCATAAAAAGAGACCATCTAAACGCTTTTGGAATCCCGGAAGAAACATCTACTGAAGTTTTCATATTGCTGTAAAAAAGATTAAATAAACGGCAAAGGCTTTTACAATGAAAGAAGCAATGTTCTATGAGAAGACAGAAAACAAAAAAGTGAAATGCTACCTCTGTCCTCAGTACTGCACAATAGCTCCCGGGAAAAGGGGATTTTGCGGAATACGAGAAAATATCAATGGGGTCCTATACTCTCTGGTCTATGGAAAGGCCGTGGCATTAAACATAGAGCCGATCGAAAAAAAACCTCTTTATCACTATTATCCGGGAAGCCTGAGTCTCTCTTTTTCCACTGTCGGCTGCAACTTGAAATGTTTGAACTGCCAGAATTATGAAATCTCTCAGGTCGACCAGAAGAGAGGCGGCAGAATAACCGGCAGGAATATCCTTCCCGAAAACCTTGTAGAGACAGCCAAGACAAACCAGTGTCAAAACATCTCCTATACATATACGGAACCGACCGTCTATTTCGAATATGCATACGATACCGCTGTCCTTGCCAGGGAAAAAGGGATTAAAAATATCTTCGTGACCAACGGCTTTATCACAAAAGAAGCCATGGAAACGATTCACCCCTATTTAGATGCCGCAAACATAGACCTTAAATCTTCACGGGAAGAGTATTACCAAAACATAGCCAAGGGGAGCCTGCAGCCGGTTCTCGATGCTATTCAATACTATTTTTCTCACGGCGTATTTATCGAGGTTACCACGCTTATTATCCCCGGTGAAAACGACAGCGAAGAGGATTTAAGGGGCATTGCGGAATTTTTAAGCAGCATCAGCAAAGATATTCCGTGGCACATCTCGAGATTTCATCCTACATACAGGATGCTTGACAAAAAACCAACCCCTGTTGATACCATTCACAAAGCCATAGAAATCGGCAAATCAGAAGGACTGAAGTACATCTATGCCGGGAATATTCCCGGGGATGAATATGAAAACACCTTCTGTCCAAACTGTCATCATATGGCCATCAAACGGTTCGGCTTTTCCAGCACATCATATCTGAAGGGGAATCTCTGCGGGCATTGCGGGCAGGAAGTTGCTGTTGTTGTCTAACAAACAGGGGCCATTTAAAATCAGAACAAACCCTCTTTTTCTTCTGCGCTCACCCCTGTTTCGATCTTCGGTTTTCTTATGATATATTTCGGATGGCAGACCCGGTTCCTGCCGCTTCTTTTGGCCTTATAGAGAAACCTGTCAGCTTCTTCCAGCAGTTCATTCTGGTCGATTCCATCCCCATAAGCATATGTGGTTACTCCCATACTGACGGTCATCCTGAGCCTGAAATCCCCTTTTGAAAAATCATGGTCCAGAACCCTCTTTCTCGTCCTTTCGGCAACAATAACGGCCTCCTCCAAACGGGTATCCGGCAAAAACAATACAAATTCTTCCCCTCCGTATCTGGCCGCAATATCAAACCCCCTGAGACCGATCTTTATCAAATTCACAAACTCAACCAGAACCCTGTTCCCTTCGGTATGCCCGTGTGCATCGTTAATTTTCTTGAAATGGTCGATGTCCATAAGAACGATGGAGCACTGGCGCTTAGACCTTTTCACCCTTTTCAACTCCTCAGATAGGCGTGACTGGAAATACCGATAATTATAAAGGCCTGTCAGCCCGTCGGTAATGGACAGGTTTTCAATCTCCTGATACATTTCACAGTTCCTGATAGCGCTTGCCATGTGCTGTGAAATCCTGTTCGCCTCGAAAATATTCTCTTCGAAAAACTCCCCCCTATGAGGTTCTTTCAAAATCAAAATCCCAAGCAGTGTCTTCTCAATGTAAAGAGGAATGATTAATAAACGTTTCTCCATAAAAAACTTATTCTGCTTTAAAATAAACGTTCCCCAAACATCATCACTGGAAGCATTAAGGATAATCTTTTTTTCTTTTGCCAGCCGCTTATAGTTATGAGTTAAATTTTTCAAGGAATCTTTATTTTTGTCATACAGATAGAGTAAAAAATATTTCACGTTTAAAAGCAGAGGGATCTCTTTCTTTATGATTTTGATAATATCCGGCAGGCTCAGGCAGTTGATTCTTCGGCTGAACTCTGCCAGTTCTTTTGATAATGACATATGATAGGCTAAGACCTTATTTTTAGAATCGACTTCCTTTTGAAGGGCCCTTATTCTTAGAGAAGCGTTTATCTTGCTTTGAAGCTCATCAATATCTACGGGTTTAAAGATATGCTGGTATAACAAGCCGGACAAAAGCTCTTCTTTTTCTTTTTCATCTTTAGAAAGGAAAACGATAACGGGTGTATCTTTCAAGTGACCTGACCTAAGCCTGAATAAAAAGCTTTCCAGTTCATCTTTTGTCATTTCCCTGTTCAACAAAACCGCATCGGGTCTCAAATCGAGGATATTCTCGTAAATCCCTTTGTTACTATCCCCGTCAAGACTCCTGTAACCGAAGGCTGATAATCGATCCCTTATTCTGTTCTCTTTTTTATCTGTAAGTAAGAGTATACGAATAGCCATGTTAAAGCTTTATATCGAAATGATTAATAGTTTAATATTAACATAATTTCTGATTTTGTTCAACCAGTTCGCTTACACCCTAATCCATTATCATTGCCTTTCCCTTGAAATAGGAAAGAAGCTCATAGTAATGAACCTTAAAATCAAAATCTCTACGGCCGGTGTCAATTTATTGCCGATCTTTTTCCCGTCCCAAACCCGAATTGGGATATAATATCTATAATATCAATGACTTATCATTATATTTCTCTGGAAAATGACATGGCACATATCTTGCTTCTCTTGACTTTACAGGATAAATCTGTATAATATCAATAAATTACGGATAAAATAAAAAAATGGTTTTTTTACTAAAGATATTCTGCTTTTATCCGATAAGATTATTAGAAAAGCTTTTTAACCAGTAAAGCGTTTCTAAGCCGGGAAACAGAAATTACAAACAAGACAAAAAAAGAGGTGCTTAACCATGAAAATAGATGGAAACAAACCTAATATCGACAATAAGACAATACTTAACGACAAAAAAGTTGACAATATAAAAACCGAAAATAATAAGAGAACAGTTATCAGTTCTGACATATCGAGCGACAGGGTTAACCTGTCTTCTAAAGCAAGGGACTTCCACAAAATTGCCGAGGTGATAAAGCATACCCCTGATATCAGGGAAGAAAGAGTGAATGAGCTGAAAGAGGCAATTGAAAAGGGAACATACAAGGCCGATTCGAAAAAAATCGCAGAAAAAATGATACTGGAATCATTAGAGTAACATCTCTATTGATCTTCACGCTTTAAACGTCTTACCAATGATAGCGGCTTTGGAATGGTGGGTCATGAAGGGAAGTCTTTCCTCTCTTGTTCTGACCGTAAAAAACCATCAAGAAAGAAAATGCCTTAGTCTTTTTTGAATGTTGCTTCAGTATATTTTTGCAGAATATCCAGATCAGAGCTTTTTATCTCGTCGATAATTGCGCCGATTGTGATAAAATTGTATGACTTATTTCTTATGGCTATCAGCTCGGTTCTTTTAATCTCTCCGTTAAGGGTTATCTTTCGCTCATCGACCGGAATATTGATAGTGATTTTACTGTCAAGCAATACTTCCTCTTTCAGAAAATGGGAAATATCCCGGATGATATCTTCACTATTCGTGTACTGGAGTGTTGTTGTACTTAAAGAAAGTCCCCCGGCACTGATATCTTCCATCTTTCCCTGAAAAGGGGTGGAAACCTGCTCTTGCCCGTCTTTCAAGGACTTTTCCCGAATAACGAACTCAAGGCTTAGAGGAGCTTTTATTCTTTGGAATTTTCTTCTCTCGTCCAACTGGTCCTTTTTTATCATGGTTAGATAGCTCTCCTATCACCCTCTGCAATCTATTTCTGTCCGCTTTTAGTTGCCTTTTTCACTTCCTCGTTTGCGTTGATTAAGTCGTCCATATTCTCTTTGGCTTTTTTGTATATCGCTTCTTGCAGAGACAGAACAACCAGCTTGCCGGCCAGGGTGTTAATACCATGAATATCGGGAATCTTATGTTTTTTCGGATTTTTCGTTATTTCAATAGACTTCTGCAATATTTCTTCGCTGTTATACAGTTCCTCATCTTTGTAGACATATCTCAGCTTCACATAGTCTCTTTCTTTTTTCTCATCCTCGCTGATCTCTCTGACAATATTCTCTTTATCTATCGAAAAAGGTTTTTTTCCTTTCTTCGTCATGATTTTTTTGACAGCATTAAAATAGGAGGATAGCGTCGATTTTGTCGGCAGTTCGTCCTGAGGGATTTTCGAGCTGATCTCAAACTCTATCCCTTCTTCAATACTGACAGGGCCGATTTCATACGTAATACTATTATAATTAAATCTGTCTTCTTTCTTCGGTTTATATTTCTTTTTGTATTCGGCAATCAGTTGATTAATTCCCTCCTGAGCAAATTCTTTATAAAGATGCTGTTTTAGGTTACTCATAGTATTCCCTCATTTAATATTGTAAAAACACATTTCACATAAACCCTGACAAACGAAAAAGCCTTATGAATAAGGCCTTGGAATTCAATAAATCCTGAAAATTATGATATGATTGATTTATTTAACATTTTTTTTCGGATTGTTCAAGTAAAAATTAATCTTTAAAGAAGATGATGTATGTAATTCATTGAAAAATATACTTTTTAAAGACCATTTCATCGAAGCGAAATGAAAAAAAATAATAATGAGGTAATTTTTTCCCACTGGAGAAATTAAAAAACAAATTACTGCAGATTTTGAGTTGGTATAAAGACGAGATAAAAAGAGGAATATTGAATAAAAAGTTATGATTCCTTAAACGGCTTTAATTTTCAAATCTGATGCCCAGTTCTTTCAGCCATCTTTCTTCATCAAACCGCTCGCTATAATATTCCTCAAAAGCCTCCTCTTCAGGGCTCATTGATCTGTTTTCAAGGTTCTTTGTATAGGGGGAGACCTGAATGTTATCAACATAATCTTTTTTTCCTCCCACGCTTTCCTGACAATCTTTCTCCTCTGCAAAACATACCTGCATCTTAAGGAAGAGAGCCAGAAGCGTTTTTGGAGAAATAGCTTTTTCTTTATACATCTGATACAGGACTTCTCTTACTCTTTCCGACCCTTTAACAGCCTCTGTGACAGCTTCGATAAGATTGTCATATCCCTCTTTGGGTTCTTCCTCAAACATTGTATCCCCTTTCCTCTTTTTAAATTCCTAAAACGGAAAACATTGCTCTGTTTCTTGTAAAAAAACCATTTTCATCCCTTATTTTATTGACCTTGTTCCCTTTTTTCATTTAAAATAAGGATGCTGATCTCTTACTTAAGTTTATATGCAGATTCTATGCCAGAAGAAGGGTGAAATTTATATTACGGCCTTCTTATTAATTAAATAAATAGTTAGAATGACTTAAAAGGCAGCTGTTTTGGAAAGAGATTCCTCTTGAGTCAATAAATTGTTTCTAAAAGACAATTCTTTGACTTGAAAGTACGAGAGGATATCTAAAGACACTTCATCAAAGAGGAAAAACTTATGAGTGGCATTATGGGCTCGATCGATTTTGGCAGCTTAAAGGATATTCTGCTCATCCTTTCAATTTTCATCTCCTGTATTCTCGGTATCTTTTTAATCCTCTGGACAATTGTGCCCTTTGTTATATTCAGCCTTAAAAAAATCCTTAAAGAAATTCTAAAAGAACAAAAGGAAACCAAAAAATATCTAAAGAGTATCGATAAAATCGAACGGAAAATAGACATTCTCCTTACTTCCGAATCCCACGTAAAACCAGAAAAAAGAGAAATGGAAAACCCAAAAGATTCTGATAGTGATAATGGCTAATTAATAGAAGTTTGAAAGATCCTGAAGGCCTGTTTAATTAAAGGTATGTAAAAAATCATTTCTGTTTTTGCTGTAAATCTCGCTGTATTTCGTTGGTTCTGTCCCTTTTTTAAACGCCTCAAATATCGCATTCTCCTTGGGACAGTCTTTACTCGCAAGCAGCCCTGTTTTTTTATCGATCTTTACAAATATAATATCGTCAGGAAGAGAAAAATCTCTCACCGGCATCCCTTTGAGAGTTTTTTTCATAAATTTCACAAATATCGGCAGTGCCGCCTTGGAGCCCGTTTCACTTGGACCGAGGCTTCTCGGTTCATCAAAACCGACCCAGACACCAACCACCAGCTCCGGCGTAAAACCGACAAACCAGGCATCGATAAAATTGTTTGTTGTTCCTGTCTTTCCGGCAATCGGTCTTTTGATGCTCTTTGCTTTTGACCCTGTTCCGTTTCGAATAACCTCTTCCAGCATGCTTGTCATAAGATAAGCGGTCTCCTTACTGATAACCCGTTTCTTTTGAATTTCGAAAACATCCAGGATTTTTCCGTCTCTATCCTGGACATATTTGATCGACAGGGGTTCAGAGCGAAAGCCCCCGCTGGGGAACACGGCATAAGCGGAAATCAGCTCCATCAGGCTAACTTCTGATGTTCCGAGCGCCAGAGAAAGGTTTTTATACAAAGGGCTTTCAATCCCCATAAGCTTTGCATATTCAACAACTCTATCAATACCGATCTTTTCCATCAATTTAATAGAGATAACGTTTCTGGAACTGGCCAGAGCCCTTCTTAAGGTCGTTTTCCCGGAAAACATCCGGTTGTAATTATTCGGTTTCCAGCTCGTATGGTTGGCCAGGTTAACATGGACAATCGGGGAATCAATGATAACATCGGCAGGAGTAAAACCGCTGTCCAGGGCCGCCAGATAGAGTATCGGTTTGAATGCGGAACCCGGCTGCCGCTTCGCCTGAACAGCCCGGTTAAATTTGCTTCTTTCAAAATCAAAGCCTCCGACCAGGGCCTTGATATATCCTGTACCAGGCTCTAAAGCCATAACAGCCCCTTCAACTTCAGGGGTAGGATTATCTCGATTCACGATTTTGAAATATTTTTGCCTCTTATCCAAGTCCAACAACCCCTGCCTCATCGCATCCTCGGCATTTCGTTGCATATCGACATCCAACGTTGTATGAATATGCAGACCCCCTTTATAGACAAGAGAATTCTTATACCTGTCTTCCAGCTGCTGTCTTACATACTCAATAAAGTAGCTCCCGAGCCTCTTTTCATTCTGGGTATGAAGCCTGAGAGGAAGTTGCTCCGCTATTTCATATTGAGAAGCGGAAATCCTTTCTTCAGCCATCATCCTTTTTAGAACATGATTTCTTCTTTTTAAAGCCCTCCCGGGATAGCGGATCGGAGAATAGGCACTGGGTGCCTGAGGCAGGCCGGCCAATGTGGCACTTTCCTGCAGATCAAGGTCTGCAACGCTTTTCCCGAAATAGGTCTGGGCTGCGGCCTCGATACCGTAGGCACCGCGACCGAAGTATACCTGGTTGAGATACAGCTCTAAGATTTCGTCTTTAGAAATATTCCTTTCCAGCTTAATTGCCAGTAATATCTCTTTAATCTTTCTGGAAAACTTCTTTTCGTTATTTAAAAATAACGACCTCGATAACTGCTGCGTTATCGTACTGCCTCCCTCAACGATTTCCTTTGCCTTTATATTCTTCCAAAAGGCTCTCGATATTCCGAAAAGGTCTATTCCACTGTGGTCGTAAAAGCGAGAATCCTCCACAGAAATAATGGCTTCTTTTAAATACCTGGGAACTTTCGATAAGGGGACATAGGCCCGTCTTTCAAGAAAAAACTCCCCGATTAACTCGTCTTTTTCGGAGTACACCTTAGACGCAAGAGGAAGTTTGTAGTTTTTAAACTCTTCGATACCGGGTATCTCGTAAATAAAATAAAGAAGGAAGGCTGAGAAAAGGAAAAGAGTTAAAACACCGGTTGCTGATAAAGACGTGTAAAAGTAAAGTTTTCTCTTAAGGGCTTCCGGAGTTGCCGTGGTCCAAAAGGCATAAACCCTTTTTTTTCTAAAGAAAAACATAACACACCCCGAAAATTTAAACGCTTTAAAAAGGACAAGAAAGCTCTCTCATTTTAAGATTGGGAATCCGATTTCCTTATATCCGAATATTCCTCCAGTTTTTTTCCCACCTCAGCCAAAAGGAATCTCAGTTTGGCCGTCTGTTCGCCTGCCTTGTTGATCAGCTTCTCATCCCTCTGGAAATTAGCCATCTTGGCCTTTAAATCTTCGGACAGGAGATTCAGGCTATTCACTCTCTTTTCTGTTTCATCAATAATACTGAGCTTTTTGTTCAGAGATTTAATTTTCGTTTCAACATCGCTCATAATCGAAGAGAGCTTGTCGACATGTTCTTCAATCCCCTGCAGGTTTTCATTTTCTTTTACGATTCTTTTCATCTGGACCTTTGCGTCCTGAATCAGAGACTGCAGAGTCCCGACATTTTCCTGCGCGGTTTTGATCGTCCCCTCTTCCTTCCGCACTATCGCAATTCTCTTCTCCGCGTTCTCAACGATCGAGTTTAGAGAGCTGACTTTCTTTTCAGCCTTTATGAGTAAATCCTCTTCTTCCTTCAACGCCTTCACTCTTGACTCAATATCTCCGGTCATATTGTGAAGTGCCGATATTTTGCTCTCGACCTCTATGATTATCTCTTCTTTTTTCTTGATCACGTCGGTCTTGTTTTCGATATCTGCCAGACTCGCGTCCAGATCGTTTTTCATGTCACGTACTTCGATGAACTCTTCTTTTCCCTTTTGCACCTCTTCAAGCTTTCTGTTGATATCTTCAACCATGGTTTCCATCCTGGAATTAAACTGGTGGATTCTCCTTTCCTGTTCATCGACTACGGCTTTTTCTTTGGTAAGGTCGAGGATCCTGCTCTCTATCGTTCCTAAAAGCGTATTGAGACCATCGACTCTCTTTTCGACCTTTTCTATAAATTCGACCTTCCTCGATATCTTATCCGCCTTTAAATTCGCCTCTTCCATAAAAAAGTCCAGGCCGTCCAGTCTTTTTTCCATCTTTTCCAGCGAGGTCTTTCTCTGGAGCTGGCTCTCCAACTTGATATCGACATTCAAAACCATATTATTGAGGTCGCTGATCTTTTTATCCACTTCAGAGACCAACTGCTGTCCTTTGGAAATGCTTTCGAACTGGTTTTTTGTTTCCTCACTGAGATCTTTGAGCTGGTTTAAACGCTCTTCGATCTCATCGGCAATTTTCACATCCTGGTAAAACCTGTCCATTCTGCTCTGAACCTCTTCGGCAAGGACATGGAATCCGACAATTTTATCCTTCATATCATCGGCAACACGAATCTCTCCCTTCAGGTCCCCGATCTTGCCTTCTATCTCATCCTTCATTGAACTCAGCTGATCGATTTTCAGCCCAATGCTATTGATTTCCTTCTTTTCCTCGACAATCTGAACAATATCCATTTCTATTTTCTCGCTAAGCGCTTCCAAATCATTCAACCGCCCATTCACTCTCTTTATGAGATCGGTCTTATCCAGCACGTTCTTCATCTCGACCTTCAGGTCTTCCATCAGAGGCGTCATGTTCTCTATTTCTCTTCTGGTATCCTCAACCGTAATATCCTGTTTGATCAACTGGTCGATATTCGTCTGCATATTATCAAGCATCGACTGAAGTCTTTCTGTATCTGCCGTGAGGTTTCCGATGATCTCTTTTTCCTGTGCAACCTTCAAGATTTTGGTATCCAGATCATCGGTCATGGCCTTCAGATGGGTAATCTTCCCGGAAGCCTCTTTCATCAGTAATCTTAAATCCTCCAGGCTCCTTACCTTTTCGGTAATATCCTCCAGCATTCCCTCCAGTCGAACAACATTCTTTTCGCTCTTCTTTACAAGCTTGTTCTCCTCATAAAGCTTTTTCATCTTTGCTTCCATATCCCAGAGAAGAACGTTCAGTTTGCCCGCCTCTTCATTGGCCTTTTCGACCAGACCTCTTTGAAGGGTGAGATCCTGGATCTTTGTTTTAACATGCTCGAAAAGAACATTGAGATTGTCAACCTGTCTTTTTGTATCGGAATGAATCCTTTCCAGTTCACTGGTCGTTTTGGTCGTTTCCTTGAACTTCTCCTCCATCCACGAAAAATCCTGGCTTTTTTTCTCTAATGACTCAAAGATACTGCCGAAGCTTGATATCTTTCCCTCAATACTATCGATCGATTCTTTTTTCTCTGAGACCTCGCGAACTTTGCCTTCAACATATTCGATAAGCATTTTAAGATTCTTTCTCTCTGCTGAAGCCTCTTTTACCAGTTCTCGTAACTCGGATATCTCTTGCGGCGAAAGATTTCTGGATTCTGAAGAGTTCGATATGTCGGCAGGTTTGTCTTGTTCTGACATAGCGTTTCCCCCTCCAAGGAGATGCTAAACAATTAATATTATTTACTTTATAAAGCAAAAATCGTGAAATGTCAAGAGTTATTATAACAATAGGCGTGCGGAGAACCTTCTGAACCCGCACCTGAATCCAGCACCGGCCTAACCAGCATTTTTTACTGCTGATGCACTGATAAAATCCTGAAAAATCTGTCAAATATTGTGAGATTATATTATACAATCCATTGAAACACAAATAATAAATAGAACTTATCTCTCAAAACTCCTTAAATATAAACGGTTGTAAAATCAATTGCCCTATGATATAATTTATAAATAACAGGAGTATAAAAGATCCTATATGAAATCCAAGATCATTCTATTCATATGCACCATCACCATTCTTATCTCTGCCTCTTCTCTCTACGCCAAACAAAAAATCAGTGTTCTTAATGTCGAAGGGGTTATCAATCCCGTTCTGGCAGGATATATCGTCAACGGGATCGATGAGGCCACCGAGAAAAATTCTATGGCTCTTATCATTCAGATAGATACTCCCGGAGGTCTTGACAAATCGATGAGGATTATCATCAAAAAGATGCTCAGTTCCAAAGTTCCTATCGTTGTCTATGTGGCCCCGTCCGGGTCACGTGCCGCATCAGCAGGAACATTCATCATACTGGCTTCTCACATCGCTGTCATGGCTCCAAGCACTAATATCGGAGCAGCCCACCCCGTGGCCCTCGGTTCGGGAAAGATGGACGAACATATGGCCAAGAAGGTTGAAAACGATGCCGTTGCCTATATCACGTCGATCGCCAAAAAGAGAGGACGAAATACAAAATGGGCAGAAGAAGCCGTAAGAAAAAGTGTTTCTATTTCTGAGACCGAAGCATTAAAAAATGGGGTTATCGATCTTATCGCCGCAAACCTTCCCGAGTTGATAAAAAAGATAGACGCAAAGAAGATAACCATTAACAATGCAACCACTGTCCTTCATACCAAGGACGCCGAGATCGAGCTGATAGAAATGAAATGGCGCGAGAAGTTCCTTGCCGTCATCTCCGACCCGAATGTCGCCTTTTTACTCATTATTCTCGGATTTTACGGCCTCTTTTTTGAACTGTCCAATCCCGGGGTTGTGTTCCCGGGGCTTGTCGGTGCCATCGCTCTGATCCTGGGAGGCTATGCTCTTCAACTGCTCCCGATTAACTATGCCGGCCTGTTGCTCATCATCCTTGCCCTCGTTATGTTCCTGCTCGAAATCAAAGTAACCAGCTACGGGGCTCTGACCATTGGAGGAATCGCTTCAATGGTTGTCGGCTCCATTATGCTTATCGATTCACCTTTTCCTTTTTTAAGAATCTCTTTAAAGATAATCATCCCGACCGCACTGGCTACCGCCGGCTTTTTCTTTTTTCTCTTCGGGGCTGTCATCCGAACCTATCAAAAAAGGTCGGTTGCCGGACATGAAGGGCTTTTGGATGAAATAGGAACCGCCGAGGAAGACTTCGACAAAACGGGCAGGATTTTTGTCCACGGAGAGATATGGAATGCCGTAAGTGATACGCCGTTAAAGAAAGGGGAAGCAGTAAAGGTTATCAAGGTCGAAGGCTTAAAACTATTTATCATAAAACATAAGGAGGTATAAATGGATTTTTTCTTCAGTTTTCCGATCATTCTTCTTTTTCTCGCAATGCTCCTCATCAGTTCCCTAAAGGTACTCAGGGAATATGAAAGGGGGGTCATATTCAGGCTGGGAAGATTTTTAAAACCGAAAGGCCCCGGCTTGATCATCGTCTGGCCGGTCATCGATAAGATGGTCAGGGTCAGCCTCAGGCTGATCACCATGGATGTTCCTCCGCAGGATATCATCACAAAGGATAATGTCTCGGTAAAGGTCAATGCTGTTGTCTATTTCCGCGTGATGGCTCCAGAGAAGGCGGTCATCGAGGTCGAGGATTACATATACGCCACCTCTCAATTATCCCAGACCACGCTTCGAAGTGTCCTCGGGCAGGCCGAGCTGGATGATCTCCTTGCAGAAAGAGAGAAGATCAACGAAGAACTTCAGACCATTCTCGATAAACATACAGACCCGTGGGGGATAAAGGTAACCAACGTCGAGATTAAACATGTGGACCTTCCTCAGGAAATGCAGAGGGCGATCGCCAAGCAGGCTGAGGCAGAAAGGGAACGAAGGGCCAAAGTTATCAACGCAGAAGGAGAATACCAGGCAGCAGACAAGATGGCAGAGGCGGCCGGCATCATAGAAAAACATCCTGTAGCTTTGCAGTTGAGATATTTGCAGACCTTAGCCGAGATTGCAACAGAGAACAATTCGACCACGCTCTTTCCAATACCGATAGACCTGTTTCAGCCCTTTCTGGACTGGTGTAAGAAAGACCGGGAAGAAAAGAGCTGACAGCTGGTTAAAGAGCGGCTTTTACAATCTCATCGATTCTCTTCACCTGGTTGAGAAGCGGTGGTAGATCGTCTAATTTTATCATATTGGGTCCGTCGCAAAGAGCCTTCTCAGGTTCATGGTGTGTTTCCATAAAAACCGCATCACAGCCGGTAGCCACAGCAGCCCTCATTAGATAGGGGATGAATTCTCTCTGCCCTCCCGAAGACTTCCCCAGCCCTCCGGGAAGCTGAAGGCTGTGTGTTACATCAAACGCCACGGGATAACCGAGGTCTCTCATAATGACAAGGGAACGCATATCAGCCACGAGATTATTATAACCGAAAGAAACTCCCCTCTCTGTCAGGATAATATCCCGGTTGCCCGCAGACTCTATCTTTTCGACAACATTCCTCATATCCCACGGTGCTAAAAACTGCCCTTTTTTGACATTGATAACCCTCTTTGTTCTGGCAGCAACAACAATAAAGTCGGTCTGTCTGCATAAAAAAGCCGGTATCTGAATAATATCGAGAACCTCAGCAGCCCTCTTTACTTCCTCCTGATTGTGAACATCGGAAAGAATGGGAACCCCGATCTCGTCCTTTACTCTCTTTAAGATCGCTAAACCCCTGTCAATACCCGGCCCCCTGTATGACTCGATCGAAGAACGGTTCGCCTTGTCGTAGGATGATTTAAAGATCAGAGGGATTTTCGAATCTTCAGCAATTCTCTTTAGCTTTTCAGCATAAAGAAGCACTTCATCTTCTTTCTCGACAACACAGGGCCCTGCGATAAGAACCAGCGGGTTCTTTCCTCCTATTTTTATTCCTGAGATATTAATTTCTTTCATTAATGTAATCTCTGATAAAAATGTTTATTATTTTTATCCTCTTTTTTTCTTATACTCACTGGCAGCCCTGATAAAATCCTTAAAAAGAGGATGGGGTTCTCTGGGAGAGGATTTGAATTCAGGATGGAACTGCCCTCCCAAGAACCATGAATGGTCCTTCAATTCGACGATTTCGCAGAGGTTCCCGTCAGGAGAAGCACCGCTTATCTTCAGGCCATTCTCTTCGAATCTGTCTTTGTATTCATTGTTAAACTCGTATCTGTGTCTGTGCCTCTCTGAGATCTTATCCGTTCCATAAGCCCGATGGGCTAACGAGCCTTTTACCAGATTACACGGATAGGCCCCGAGTCTCATGCTTCCCCCGAGACTCATCGTATCACCCTCTGCTGTCTTTTCCTTTTGACCGGGAAGAAAATCGATAACCGGATGGAGGGCTTTAGAATCAAACTCAGTACTGTTTGCCCCCTCTAAATCGCATTGATTTCTTGCAAACTCGATAACCGCACACTGCATGCCGAGGCATATACCGAAAAAAGGAATCTGATTTTCTCTTGCAAACTGAACCGCAGATATCTTTCCCTCAATTCCTCTGTTCCCAAAACCTCCAGGAATCAGAATGCCGTCCGCATCGGATAATAATTCAGAAGCGCTTTTCTTTTCAATCTCCTCCGAATCGACCCACCCCACATTAACTTTCACGTCGTTCCCTATTCCGCCGTGAACAAGGGCCTCATACAGGCTCTTATAAGAATCCTTCAGGCCGACATATTTACCGACAAGCGCAATCTTCACCGTCTCTTTCGCCTCTCTAACCTTCCTCACGATCTCTTCCCATTCGCTTAAATCAGGTTCTTTTGTCTTTAAGCCAAGGAGTTTTGTAACAATTTTATCAAGGCCTTCCTGACTGTATACAAGGGGCACTTCATAAATGCATTCGACATCCGCCGCCGTAATAACAGCCTCTTCGGGAACATTGCAGAAAAGAGCGATCTTCGATTTCAACTCTTTTGATAAGAACCTGTCCGTTCTGCAAAGAAGAACATCCGGCTGGATCCCTATCTGTAAAAGCTCTTTGACACTGTGCTGGGTCGGTTTCGTCTTCAGTTCCTGCGATGTCTTGATATACGGCACCAGCGTGAGATGGATATAGAGGACATTTTCTCTTCCTATGTCCGAGCGGAACTGTCTTATCGCTTCAAGAAAAGGGAGGCTTTCAATATCACCGACCGTTCCCCCTATCTCACAGACAATAATATCAAACCCGTTGGAAAGCGCTTTAAAATGGCTCTTGATCTCATCGGTGATATGGGGAATCACCTGAACCGTTCCCCCCAGGAAATCGCCCCGTCTCTCTTTTGTGATGACAGAGTGGTAGACCTTGCCTGTCGTTACATTATTTTCCTTGCTCATCTTCGACCGTATGAACCTCTCGTAATGACCCAGATCAAGATCTGTTTCAGCACCATCGTCTGTCACATAAACCTCGCCGTGTTGAAAAGGGCTCATTGTTCCCGGATCAACATTAATGTAAGGGTCAAATTTCATGATCGATACTTTTAACCCCCGGCTTTCAAGAAGAGCACCGATGGAGGCAGAAGCGATTCCTTTGCCCAGAGAAGAAAGAACACCGCCAGTTACAAAGATATATTTTGTCATTTTTCTCCCGCTAAGATGAGTTGATATATATTATATTAATCCCTTTTTTCTACAAACCTTTTAATTTCTCCAAATCCTCAGGGGTATCGACCCCTACAGAGTCATGCTCACTCTCTACTACCTTTATCCTGTATCCGTTTTCCAGCACCCGAAGCTGTTCCAGTTTTTCTATCTTTTCCAGAGGGGTCTGAGGCCACTTGGAAAAATCGAGCAAGAAATCCCTCCTGTAAACATAAAGGCCCAGATGCTTGAAGCTGTACGGCGTAGGAACCGGAAGGGTTTGATCATCCTTACCATTCAAGATTCCGCTCCATTTTTCCCTGTAAAAAGGGATCGGCCACCTGGAAAAATATAATGCAAAATCGTCCTTGTCAGTAACCACCTTGACCACATTAAGATCGAAGATTTCTTTGATATCTTCTATCCTCACCTTAACCGTGCTTATCAAAAGAGAGCTGTCTTCAATGAGCGGCTTTATGGTCATGTCTATGGAATCCGGCCTGATATAGGGTTCGTCCCCCTGAACATTAACAACAATTGTTGAATCGATCTCTTTTGCGAGTTCTGCTATCCGGTCGGTGCCTGTTTCATGATCTTTCGAGGTCATCAAACACTCTCCGCCAAACGCCTTGACGCTGTCCAGAATGCGTTTGTCATCGGTTGCCACGATAACCCTGTCTACCAGCTCCGCCTGTTTTGCCCGCTCATAGACATGCTGAACCAACGGTTTTCCCATAAGCTCTGCCAGAGGCTTACCCGGAAATCTGCTTGAATCATATCTGGCCGGAATAATAACCGTTATCTCCATAGAGCTTTTATTCTATCCTATGTATACTGGAACTGCATCTGATGTAATTTTTGATAGAGACCGCCCCTTTTAAGCAGCTCTTCATGTTTTCCGATATCGATAATGCTGCCTAGATCCAGAACAACGATCCGGTCCGCCCTCACAATGGTCGAAAGCCTGTGGGCAATAACAAAGGTCGTTCTGTTCTGCATAAGGTTCTGGAGAGCCTTTTGAACAATCTGCTCGGACTCGGTATCGAGAGAAGAGGTTGCCTCGTCCAGAATAAGTATCGGCGGATTCTTAATCAGGGCACGTGCAATAGCGATTCTCTGCCTTTGCCCTCCTGATAATTTTACCCCTCTTTCACCGATTACGGTGTCGTACTGCTGAGGCATCTTTTCAATAAACTCATGGGCATAAGCTGCTCCGGCAGCATCGATGATCTTCTCCGTGGGAGCGGACTTGTCGCCATAGGCTATATTGTCTCTCACCGATTGATTAAAGAGGAATGTCTCCTGCGATACAATGCCGATCTGATCCCTGAGAGACTTCAGGCTCACATCTCTGATATCGATACCGTCTATCTCAATGCTCCCCTCTGTCACATCATAAAATCTCGATATCAGATCGACCATGGTCGTCTTCCCGCCTCCGCTTGTCCCGACTATTGCAATGATTTCCCCCTTATCAACCTCGAGATCGATATTCTTTAAAACCGGTTCCGTATCATACCGGAATCCGACATTCTTAAACTCGATCCCCCTGGAAATGGGAGGGAGGTCAATGGCATTCTCTTTTTCGACAACCTCCGATTTTGTATCAAGAATATAAAAAACCCTTGTTGCCGCTGCCAGGGCCTGCTGAAGCTTGTTATTCGACCGGCTCAGTTTTCTTACCGGCGTATAGAGCATGAAAAGGGCTGCCATAAAAGAGAAAAAAGAGCCCGGCGATACCTGTCCCTCGATAACCTTAATCCCTCCGTACCAGACGATAAGAGCCAGCCCGAACGCCCCCAAAAACTCCATAAACGGTGAGGAGAGTTCAACATACTTGAGCGATTTCTTGCTGATATTAAAAAACTTATCATTCTCTTCGGAAAACCGTTGATGCTCATAGTCTTCCTTGTTAAAAGCCTTGATAATCCGGATGCCGGAAAAGTTTTCCTGAAGCACAGAGTTCATATCGGCCATCTTTTCCTGGCTTTTTTTACTCAGTTTCTTCAGCTTTTCCCCGATCTTTACCAGAAAGTAGAGGGAAGGGGGAAAGACCAGCATGGAGATGATCGCCAGCTCCCAGTCCCTGTAGAACACGACAAAGAGAAGACCGGCCATGCTTAAAATCTCTCTGACAAGATCGCTTAAAAGGTTTGATGCGGCTCCTTCGATAAGCATGACATCCACGGTAATCCTCGACATAAGCTCCCCTGTTCTCTTCCCATGGAAAAAGCTTAAGGAGAGGTTCTGTATATGCCCGTAGAGCTGATTTCTCATCTTCACTACAACGAGGATTCCGATATAGTTCATGGTATAACTTGCCACATACCGGAACAGTCCTCTTCCGAAATATAACAAGACGACGAGAACAGGCAGAATCTTGAGCATAAACACATCTTTTCTGATAAAGATGTCATCGAGGACCGGCTGGACAATCCAGGCAGTGATTCCTGTTGTTGCCGAAACCACGACCATGCAGATAAAGGCAAGGATAAATGTCTTCCAGTAGGGCTTAACATATTGTAAAACGCGGATATAAATCTTCACTCGATCGTTCCTTCGTTATCTCGCGGGCATAATAATTGTATAAAACTATCTTAAAATCGAAACCCTGTCAATCCCATAATAATCTTTTGCCGATTTTCCCCCTTTGAGAATGCTTACAATCATCTCTTTCAAATAGTTTGCGGCATTTCCCTTTCCCGCATGATAACCCTCTGAAAAAGCCTGTTGCCTTTTGATAAATAGTTCCGGTTTCTCAAGAGCTTCCGTTAAAACCTGTTTGAGATTATCATGATATTCCAGAAGGTCCCTGTATCCCGGTTTGTCTGTATAGTTCAGCGAAATAACAGGTTTTTTTAATATGGCTGCTTCGAGTGCCACTGTGCTCAGGGCCATGATCACAGCATCGGAGATCCTTAAAATATCCTGCGTATCGATATCGATTTCCCCTTCTCTCGGATAAATTACCCTGCATTGCTCAAAAGGGTAGAACCGGGAATGATAGGTCTCCGGTTTTTCATCCGGATGTAATTTAAATATCCAGAATATATCCTGAAAACTTTTGACAAGTGTTTCTAATTCATTAAAAAACTGAATATTTTCTTCAGCAGAATACCTGGGAGCCCAGTGGGTATTGGTAAAGACGCTGACAACTCTTTTCCCCTCAGGCACTCCAAAATTTTTCTTCTCAACCTCTTTTGGTTTAAAAAGATCATCAAATTTCGGCGCACCCGTAACGACAAATCTCTTTCTCTCTGTAGAGCTGTTCGTCCTTTTTCCGAAAATCCCCTTTTTCAGAAAGCTGTATTCGGGCTCGCAAAAAAAATCCCTCTGGTACAGCCCCCAGAGAGCGATAAGGTCCGAATAGAATTTTATCGGTTTATTGTTGTCGATCTCGTGTGTTATTCCGTGCTGGAGTGTAAGTGTCGGGATTTTGTATTTTCCGGACTGTTTCACAAGAAGTCTGGCATTCTTATGAGGCCCCATGGAACTCTCAGTTGAAGTGATAACCATCCCGATTTCGTCTCTTTTCTCTTTCAGGTCATATGTTTCAAGATAATCGATCCCAAAATGTCCCAGCAGTTTCTCACCATAATCCCTTTTCCCCTTAAAACCGTTTATCAGGTCGGCCTGCACAACAATCTCTTCCGACTCGAACAAACGGATAAGCAGAGCCTGAACCGAAACATCTTGAATGCGATGAAGATAAAACAGAACCTTTTTCATTTTCTCAGACAAAATCCTAAATCAAATATGAAAGTTGAAAAGAGGTGCATAAAAAAATACAAACCCAAGTCAAAACCAGGCCGTTTTTTGTAATAAGACCTGGAAGCAAAATTATAATTTTAACATTATCAAACATTTATACAAAGTCCCGTCCTGTCTTCAATCAATTTCAAGAAGAATTTTCAGTAGAAAGAACTGTCAGCCTGTGCATGATCGGCCCATCAAAATAGTTTATGAACGGCAATCTTATGCCAAACACCCTCGGCCCTTTTTTGTATCGGTGGCAGGAGAGAAGGTACTTATGCCACGGGCAGTACTCATCAACCAAATACCTGTCAAGAGCTTTCCAGGGGTATTTCTTGAATTCTAACGCCTCTCCAGCCGGCAGGACTTTCAGCTCCCGATTACAGCAGTAAAAGAGGTTTTCTTTATGACAGTTTTTCCGCAAAAAAGAAAAATATCTCTCGACTGTTTCAAAATTCATCTCCTGCATGGAAACGACATTGACAACAATATCATATTGAAACCTGCCAAGATTCTCAAGATACTCAGTCGGACAGTAGAGAAAGTCAGCGGATTCATTGTCGCAATTTTCTTTCATGCCGGAGTGGATCGATTCAGGATGCGCTCTTTGACAGTAATAAGACTGAAACAGCAATGTTTTCCCTATATCGACCAAAACAACTGTGGAGTTCGGCACAACAGATTTAATCAGCGAAGACAAAAAGCCGTAACCATCCCCAATCATCAGGAACCGAAGGCGTTTCTTTTTCATATCATCGCTCATATATCTCATGAGCAATGCCAAAGTACACACCTGCCTAAAACAATCAAAGGAAAAGTAGAATCCCATGGACTTACAAATATTTAAGGAAGGAGGTATCAGCTTTAATATATCCAACCGTTCCGGGAGCCTTATCAGGTAAGAGAGATGACACAGATAATTCAACAGTTTTTCCAGAGGATTTCTTGTCTGCACATCCTGGCCCAGACCCATTCCTAAAAGGGAGTGGATGTTTCCCTCACCGTCAACTTGAATATCAAACTTTTTACTGAAATATTCCCAATGCGACGACACAAATTTGTTTTGAGAAAGGTTTTCTTTTGCATAATAATCTTCATAAAGCGACTGAACTAATTTTCTGTTCGGCAGACTCAATCCTCTCATAACATTTTCTTTCTCTTTCAGGTTAAATAAATCACAGAACATCTAACTGGTCACAGGCATTGCAAAGCCCGATTTCATTGAAATCCCTTGCCAGATGCAGGGCTCTCAGTTCCTTAAAGGAAAGACTGTTCCAAGCTCTATCAACAGAGCACTCCTGAAGGTTTGCCAGCACCATCTCTCCGTTAAAATCATAACAGCACGGAACAACATCCCCGTTCCAGAGTATCTGCATGATCCTGAAGGGGAGGCCGCAGGAGCGTCTTTTGAGAGCATGAACATTAAAGTCTCTGTAAGTTTTTCCCTTGACCCAGTTATGAAGACCGAACTTCGTCAATCTGTCCCCTATTTGGTAATCGATAAGCGGCTCCCACTTGTTAAAGAAATGCTCCTCTTCGCTTTTGTTCTCATCCTGGGGAAGAAACTGCATGATTAATTTCGGATTTGTTTTGCCTGTTTGTTTTCTTATTGATAAAAATCTTAAGATATTGCCTTCCACCTTTTCATAGTTCAATCCTCTATGAATTGCTTCATAGCTCTCCTTGCTCGCTCCTGAAATACTGATCTTCATCCTGTCCAAACCGGAATCGATCAGCTTAACAGCTATTTCCTCTGTTAACTGCGAGGCCGTGGTCACAATGTATGTATCTTTAATTCCCTTTCGCTTGGCATAAGAAATCTTTTCCGGAAGGCTTCTATCCAGCAGAGGTTCACCAAATCCATGCAGATGGATGTTATCGATACTCCACGTTGAAACGATTTCATCAACAATCCTGCAAAAAAAATCAACATCCATAAAACCCTTTTTGCGGGTCATCTTCTCCCTGGGGCACATGATACACTCTGCATCACAGACATTTGTGTTCTCAATGTGGATTTCCAGAGGAAAAGAACTGTCCGCAAGGCTAAGAAGCCGGGAATAATAAGACCTTTTTACATCAGAGGATACAAAAGGAAGAGGCATATAAGAGGGAAGTCTTAAAATAAGCTCAAAAAACTTCTTTGCCGAAGGGCCCCCGTTAAATAGCAGGCCAACGTCCCTTTTTACAATATCTCTGAAAATATGTCGCATAATTTCTTATTTGAAAATTAGATTTTTTGTCCAGTAGAGTGAATCCTTATTGGGCAGCGAGCAGTTCTTACACAAGATACCATCCTTATAATCACTGGTAAGGCTCTGTCTTCTCAAGGCCCGATACTGATCACTGTTCCAGATGCTCTTAATCGTCGAGTCCCTTACATCACCTATGATATGTTTTCCGTCATAATCGACACAGCAAAGTGAAACCCTGCCGTCCCAGAGTATGGTCAACGTAAACCAGAGCCTCAGACACGGCTTCATTTCTTTTTTTTCATCCAATGTATTTCTTCCTCCCCAGTTATGGACAGGAGAAATCATCACCTTGTCAATATAGGAAAGCCAGTTGTTCTTAAATTCCGGGATGTTCGGGTTTTCTTTATCGCTGGCCGTTGCAGTGATAATGATTTTCGGCTTCTTCTTTCCCAGTCTTTTTTTTATCAAAGAAAAATTTCTGATATTTTCCGATACTCTTTCGACAGGCAGGTCTTTTCTTTCGCATTGATTATCGGTATTGTCATCCGGCGGGTCGATGCTGACACAGATATCGTCCAGTCCCGCTTTAATAAGCTCTTCTGAGAGATTTTCGTTTAAAAGAAGTCCGTTCGTATAGATGGTTACATTGTTGATCCCCTTTTTCTTGGCATAGGAAATTCTTCTGGCAATGAAGGGGTCTAAAAGGGGGTCTCCGTAATTCTGAAGATGAAAATTTCTGATGCCGATGTCGGCACATTCATCAACGATCCGGTTATAAAGCCCCTCTTCCATTACTCCGATCGGTCTTGTCATCGAAAACCGCGGACAATAGTCACAACTCCCGTTACAGGCATTGGTTGTTTCTATCTTGACAACCAGATCGGGAAGCATTGGTGCTTTATCTTTTCCGAGGCGATACAACAGCCTGCTTATCAAATCCGGGTGACCATTGATAAAGGACTCCACTCCCTCCTTTATGAACGGAAACTTTCTTGTAAAAAACGACATAATATCCAAAAAGTTTACATAAACTGTTTAGAGCAAGAGCAAAAACCTTCTATCCCTCTTTTCTGGTTTTTCTCTCCTCGTCAACCTGGTCCAGAGGCAGTGCCTCATCAATGAGCATAATAGGGATATCATCCTTGATCTCATACAGAAGCTTACAGGCATCACAGATGAGACCATCCTCTTTTTTATTCAGCGCGATGTCCCCTTTGCACTTCGGACACGCCAGGATATCGAGCAACTCTTTATCGATAGCCATATCACTTTCCTCCTTTGAGCCATTGATATTCTTTTTCCAAACCATCCTTAAGATTGACAGCCGGCTGATAGCCGAGTTCTTTGTTCGCCTTTGTCGTATCGGCAAAGGTATGTCTCATGTCCCCTTTCTGGGGCTCATGATATTTCACATTGACACTTTTCTTTGAAATGTTTTCAAGAGTTTTTAAGACCTCATTCACCGAGACCCTTGATCCCCCTCCGATATTATAGGTGTTCCCCTCCTTTCCCTTTTCCATAGCCAGCATATTTGCCCTGACGATATCAGAGAAGAAGGTAAAGTCCCTTGTCTGCTCCCCGTCGCCGTATATTGAAATCTCTTTGTCATCCAGTATTGCCCTTCCAAAACGGTTAAAGGCCATGTCCGGCCTCTGTCTCGGCCCGTAAACCGTAAAGTAACGGAGAGAAACGGTCGGCACAGAAAAGCTTTTCCAGTAGAGATAGCAGAGAGCTTCACTGGCCATCTTTGTCACTCCGTAGGGAGAGAGGGGATAGAGCGTATCATCCTCTTTCATCGGGATACTTCTGGAATCGCCGTAAACAGAGGAAGAAGAGGCAAAAACAAATTTTTTTAGTTTTATCCCGATGCATGCTTCCAGCAAACACTGGGTTGCGCTGATGTTACAATCCGTATAGATCTGAAAATCCTCTCCCCAGCTTGCCCTGACTCCTGCCTGTGCTGCCTGATGAAAGACAGAGTCATTTTTCGAAACAAGTTCTTTCAGATCAATATCGAGTAAGTTCTTTTCAATGAAGGTAAAGTTTGAATCTTTTTTCAATTCTTCGAGGTTTTTTTCTTTGAGAGAACGGGGATAATAATCGATAAAACAGTCGACACCCGTCACCTTATGCCCTTCTTTAATGAGGGCCTCTGATAGATGAGAACCTACAAAGCCAGCAACACCTGTCACCAGACATTTCATTGAATCCTGCCTCCGTTAAATAAAAGCATTATACACATTCTGAAAGATTTTTTAATCTATAAAATGCCCTTGGCCTGTAAAAGTGATTCATACAGACCCTGTATGTTTCTAACCTGATGCTCTAAGGTATATTTTGATTGGATATTTTTCCTTCCCTTCTCTCCCATTGCCACAGCCTTTTCTTTGTTTTCCATCAGGTCGATAAGGGCATCGGCGAATCCTTCAGCATTATCCTTAGAAACCAGAAGCCCTGTCTTTCCTTCAATAATCGCCTCCGGAATTCCTCCGTCCCTTACCCCTACTGAGGGAAGGGCACTGGCTCCCGCCTCCAGAAGCACGATGGGAAAGGAATCTCTTTCCGCGGGCATGGCAAAGATATCCATGGCATTCAAAAGGAGAGGAATATCCCTTCTCACACCGGTAAAAAGAACATGGTCTTTGATACGCAACTCCTCGACCATCTGTTTCAGCTCTTCCTCTGTTTTCCCGCCCCCGACTATCATTAAGTAAGCGGATGGGATTTTTTCTATCACCTTTTTCATTGCCTGTATCAGGATATCATGCCTTTTATTTGCAGCAAGCCTTCCGGTCATACCCACAATCAAGGCTTCGACAGGAACACCCAGCTCTTTTCTTATCTCCCCTTTGTCCCTGTTGATAATAAAGCGGTCAACATCGATACCGTAAGGTATGATGTCAATCTTATCAGGATGTATCCTGTCATAGTTACAGATATCCTCCTTTACGGCCTCTGATACCGCAATCACCCTATCGGTGAACAGAGAGAAAATCTTATTAATAAGATTCTTTTTCAGCCTCTTTTTCCCGATCGTATCATGAACCGAGGTGATGATAACCGGAACACCGGCAAAAAGAGCCGCGATGTGGCTGTAACGTGAGGCGTAGTAATGATTCTGGGCATGCACGATGTCGATCTTTCTTTTCCTGAAGAGTTTCCAGAGCTTAAACAGTGCCACAAAATCAAACCGCTTGGATTTTACCCCGTTTAAGACAAGTACCTCGCAACCCAAAGCCTCGGCCTCTTCTGCAAGTTCTCCCCGTTCTCTGATAACAAAGATACAGGGGTGATACTTCTCCCTGTCCATCTTTTTAAGCAATGCCAGGATGTGCTCCGGAACCCCGCTTAATTTGAAGTCCAGCAGAACATAAGCAATATTAATTGTTTTTTTCAGCATCTCTTAATGCCCACTCCACGGCCTCATAGAGATCCTTTGCTATATAATCGGGCTCTACGGGCCAGCTTTTCCTCAAGTGTTCGTATTCTCCCATACCGTATCCTGTGAGAACGAGTATTCCCTTCCCTTTGAACTTTTTCGCCATCTCCACATCATTATACCTGTCTCCTATCATATAAGAACGGGAAAGGTCTATATCCAGCTCCTCGGCCGCCTTTTTGATCAGCCCTATTTTCGGCTTTCTGCAGTCGCAATCCTTTTTATATTCCCCCTTGGCAGCAACAGGATGATGGGGACAATAATAGATTCCATCGAGATGGGCTCCGTATTGAGAAAGGGTTTTTTCGAGAGTTTCGTGAACTTTTTCGACAAGGCCATCTGGGAAATAGCCCCTGCCCACCCCTGACTGGTTTGTGATAACAACCGCTTTGAGACCGCTTTGATTAACAAGCCGGACTGCTTCTTCGCTTCCCGGTAACATTTTAAAACGGCTTATATGATTGATATATCCCATCTCTTCGTTAACTGTCCCGTCTCTATCCATAAAAATAGCCGGCACACTCAATGCTTTTCTCCTTCTATGTTATCCTGGCATTTCTGCTCTGAGGAGAACCTTTCTTCTTCGCTCTCTTCCTCCCCGAGCTTCTCTTTTACGGCCTTAAAGACCTCATCAACAGTTATATTATGCATACACTTATGGAGCTTGGGACACTCCCTCTGAAAACAGGGATTACAACCTGTCTCTTTTTGGATCACAATATGTCCTTTGCCATACGGCCCTGTTAAACAGGGATCTGTCGGGCCAAAGATCGCCACCACAGGGGTATTCACTGCAGCGGCAATATGCATGGGCCCGGTATCATTCGTCACCATAAGGCCTGCCTTCTTGACAAGTCCTGTAAGCCTTTTGAGAGACTGGCCGACAAAGAAGGCCGGAGGATCCGAGAACACTCCCTTCAGTTCTTCTATTTTTTCCTTTGACTCTTCATCTCCGATAAGAACAGGAAAATATCCCTTGCTCTTCAATTTCTTAATCAAAGAAATATAGTACCGAATAGGCCAGCATTTTGTTTTCCACCTGGCCCAGGGATTGATGATAATCATTTTATTGATATCGCCAATCTTGTTTTCCCTCAAAAAGTTTTCGACAAAATCAATGTCTCTACCAGGAATAGTGATCGTAAAGTCTCTTTCCTCATCCTCAATCCCAAGGGTTTTGACCGAATAGACATACCTCTCAACAGAATGAATCTTTTTATCCGGCAAAACGATCTTATCGGTATAGAAAAGCGGGCTGTGCTCTCTTGCATTCTCAAAACCGAGTCTTTTTGAAGAATCTGATAAAAAGGATATGATGCCGCTTCTCAATAGTCCCTGGAGGTCAATAACCGTATCGAATCTCCTTTTGCGGATTTTCATGATAAGCCTTATCAATTCGATAATATTGGAAGGGATACTGACCCATTTCTTCCATTGTTTTCTTTGAAAAAGGAAGATTTCATCGATATAAGGGTTTTCTTCGATCAATCCGCTCAACTCTTCATTAATAAACCAGGAAAGACGAACTTCTGGGAACCTTTTTTTTAAAATCTTAAGAACAGGAAGGGCGTGAATCACATCCCCGAGGCTGCTCGGCTTAATGATCAGTATATTCTTAGGGTTTGTGACCAATTTCTACCTTCTTCCTTTCAAAAAATATTTTTCCCTATTATAGTCTTCAAAAACATTTTTTCAACCTGTTTTAAGGAAATGTTATAATTTTGATAAGATTTTTCGAACAATAAAAAAGACTTATATATTGTTCTTCAATGCCTGATCCGCGGTTTTTAAAATCTCTTCAACACTCAGATTATTTACATGGTCGCCCTTCTTGAGAACAAAGTTCCTCTCTCCCCACGGTCTCCATGTATCAGGATCTGTTTTACCAAAAAGGGCTATGGTGGGAACTCCCATGGCTGCGGAGAGATGCATAGGCCCTCCATCCACACTTATGAAGAGGGAGCAGCGCCTTTGCAGGGCCCCCAGTGACTTGAGTGATGGTGTATGAAAAATATGTATGCAGTGGTGTTTTGTAAGCTCTGAAATCCTCCTGGCCCTCTCCTCTTCCCATGGTGCCCGCGTCAACAACACCTCTGCCCCGCATCTCTCAATCAGGCCGTCTGCAAGCTGGGCGATCTTTTCATCCCCAAGATTATTTTCCTCAAGCCTTGATGAGATGTATAAACCTATGAGTAATCGGTCCTTGAGATGGTTTTCATTTAAAAATTTATCAACCCTGAGCATCTCGTCCTCAGGTATATGAACGGTCAATCTCTTCTCTCCGGCTTTGACACCGATTGTTTCAAGCATCCTGCAGATATTTTCCACCTCATGATGCCGATCTTTTGGCTCCTCTGCAAAAAGATTATAGAAAAACTTGAACTTTTTATGCTTCTTTTTGGTTGGACAGGTCCCCAGTCTCAAAGGAGCTCCTGTAAAATACACCAGCCATCCCTGCGAGGAAGAAAAGTCTGACCTCAGGCCAATGGCCAGATCAAATCTCTTTTTTCTCAAGGTCATCAATATCTTAAACTGATTCCACCATGCCACCCACCGGCTTTTGTATTTTTTGTGTTTGTACTTATCATAGATAAACACCTCATCCACACAGGGGTTTCCAAGTATCGCATCCTTGCTGTATGAAGCCACCAGCACAGCAATATAGGCCTTTGGAAAACTCTCCCTTAAGGCCTGGATGGCTGGCGTAGAACAGATAAGGTCACCAACATTATCGTTTCTGACAACCAGGATTTTAGTGATATCTTCCTTAACAAACTCTGCTTTGGCCTCTTTTAATTTGCCCAAAATAAAAATATTATAGAGGGTGTGGAGAATTTTTGATTGAAGTTCCATACTTACTTTCTTTACCCTTCAGCAAGAGCTTTTTCCAATTCTTTCATGACCTTTTCTGGTGTGATCCCCTTCATGCATGTATGCTCATCACAGGTCTTAAGTCTGCAGGGAGCGCAATCAACCTCTTCTTTGATCACTCGATGCAACTCTCTGTCCTGGTAAGGCCCTGTAACCTCAATGATAGTAGGGCCAACAAGAAGAATCGTAGGTGTTTTCAAAGCAACAGCCAGGTGAAAAGGACCGCTGTCTGTGGTAATGAAGACCTTGCATCTTTTTATGAGAGCAGCGGTTTGACCAATATTCGTTTTTCCAACCGCTGATACTATTTTACTATCTGTCTTTGGCCAGTTTTTCAAGACATCCTCCTCATGTTTTTTCCCACCGATAAGAATCACTTTAAATCGGTTATCCTCAGCCATTTTTTCTATAAACTCAATATAATTCGGCCAGGATTTTGACTTCAAGCTGCCAAAAGGATGGATTCCTATGAGGGTATCCGCTGCTGAAATATCGTTTTCTCTTAAAAACTTATCTGCATAGCTTCCATCTTCTTCATCAAAAAAATATTCCATTTCGACACCATCTGACTCTATCCCTACGCTTTTTACTATATTTAGTCTCTGGTCAATGGTATGGATTCTCTTCCCCTCAGGCCTTTTGAATGTATGAGTCAATAAAAAGCTGAATTTGCTTTCTGCCCATCCTGCCCTGTATCTGGCTCCGGTTAAGTAAACAAGAGGGACAATGTCAGGATCATTTGCGTGGAGAACAACGACCATATCGAATTTTTTCTTTCTTAGGGTTTGAATGAGTCTTATCAGGCCCTTATACTTGCCGGGATACAGAATAAGTTCATCTATCCTGGGATTGTTCCTGAGTATCTCCTGCTGTTTCACATGAACCAATGAAGCGATATATGCATCCTGAAATTTTTCTCTTACTGTCCTGATAGCCGGGGTTGAGAGGAGCGTATCCCCCAAGGCTGTTGTATTTACAAGCAGGATTCTCTTTATGTTTTTATAATCGATATCATCTCTCTTCTCAGGATCACGCAATCTCTTATCAAAGAAAAGAATGATTCTGAAAACAAACTGAATGAGCCTCGTCATATTATTTCCTAAGATTGAAAACACTAAAAGATTGACCGGAATATATTAATAACTTATCATAGATAGATTAATACTAAATTCTTGAGATATATTTTTTAGTAATGATCAGATTATACAGAAAAATCTTTTTATACACAATCTTTAGGTGATATCACCATATTTATTTGAAATTTATATCTAATAGCAACTCCAAAAAGCTACCTATGACTAAAGAGACTATAATACAAGAAATTATTAATCGAAAAAAAGCAAAAACATATTTAGAAATAGGGACAGGCAACGGCGACCATTTCCTTAAAATCAGGGCCCGCAGAAAAATCGCGGTTGATCCTGATCTTTCCTCATTAAAAATAAAAAAGCGAAAATCTAAGTATTACTTCAGGAATATAACAAACCTTTTTAATCAATACTATGAAATGACAAGCGATGATTTTTTTAAACAGGAGCCAGAAATATTGCAAAAATATCGATTAGATTTTGTTTTTATTGACGGATTACACAGCTATGAACAGGCATTGAAAGATGTCTTGAATTCTCTAAGATTTTTAAAAGAAGATGGTGTTATCATTATGCATGACTGTAATCCTGCTTCTGAAGCAGAAGCTCATCCCGCAGATTCTTTTGAGCATGCTGAAAGCCTGAATTTGCCTGGATGGAACAAATATTGGTGCGGGGATGTCTGGAAAACAATTGTGCATCTTAGAGCAAACAGAAGTGATTTAAATATTTTCGTTTTAGATTGTGATATGGGCCTTGGGGTAATTACAAGAGCTAAGCAAAAAGGGACACTAAAATATTCTCCTGAAGAGATAAAAAATCTCTCTTATAAAGATTTAGAATATAATAGAGAAAAGATATTGAACCTAAAAAGTCTGCAATACTTCAAAGAGTTTCTTAATAAAATGATATGTGACTAGGTGGCGTAACACAAACCAAACATAACTATTAGAAAGTGCAGAGATGGAAAGAGAAGAAATTTCTATAAAAAACTAACAATTCTCTTGATGTTAATTAAGAAGGCAGGCCAAATGATTCGAACTTTATTAAATAAATTAGTCAGGTTTTATTTAAGGTATTCACCTCTAACTGATGGGAAGAGGCAGTTATTAAGAATTTTAAAAAATTTAATTACTCCAAATAAAGATATTATCACACTTCGGACAAAACATGGATTTCATTTGAGAGTTACGCTGAAAAACCCCGAACATCAACATATATATTTTTACGGGGAGCATGATGAACGTCACGCCATAAAATTAATAAAAAAATTAATAAAAAAATTAATAAAAAAAGGAGATGTTTGCTGGGATGTTGGAGCAAATATAGGTTTTTACACATGTTTATTCTCTAAATTAGTAGGCGGAAATGGAGCTGTTGTTGCCTTTGAACCTTTATCTTCTGCTTTTAGTTATCTTAAAAGCAATATAGAGATAAACAAGCTTAAAAATGTTCGCTTAATTAATAAAGCAATAAGTGACATGAAAGGACCGAGAACGATTTTTTTTGAATCTTTAGAGCTTGCAGAAGGAACAGCAACTTTAAAGCAATACGGTAATAAAAATATAACTGAAACCGTAGAAGTTGATTGTATTGATGGAATTTATAAATCTATCCCTCTTCCAGATTTTATAAAAATGGACGTTGAGAACTGTGAAATAGAAGTATTTAAGGGAGGACAAAAGTTCTTCTCTTCCAATGCTCCGATTATTATAGCTGACCTTAAGCATGATGATAAGGAATATCTTAAAGAGGTCGAGACCTATATCAAGAGGTTTGATTACTCATTTTATGAAATAGGAAAGCGTTCATTGAAAAAATGCCTTGGTTTACCTCAGAGCAAGAAAAGACACTTTATTCTAGTAAAACAATCGTCAGAAAACTTTAATAGAACCAAACACTTAATAAAGGACTAATGGGCAAAGAAATCTATAAAAGGTTCTGATATGGTGGCTGGAAATGCAGAATGTGATTATATTTGGCAACCCTTTACAATCTTTGGGCTGGGTAGGGGAATAATAAAATCTCCCTTAAAACCCTTCTGCTTTAGCTTGGGCATGAGTTCATCAGCAATATGCCATGAGAGGAGTAAGGCATATTCAGGCTGATCCTTAAAAAGACAAGACTCTTCTTCCACAGGAATCAGAGTGCCGGGTATATATTTGCCAATTTTATGAGAACCCTTTATCTCCAAGACGTAATCAAGAATACCGTCATCAATCCCCGTATAATTAACAAGGGTGCTTGCACGTGATGGCGCACTGATACCACAGATATGTTTCTTCTGCTCTTTTATTTTCAGAAGCATCGAATGGAGTTCAAGTTTGGACAGAACAACTTTTTCTTTAAACTCTATAAGGCTTTTTCCTTCTGATTCAACCTTTTGCTCGTGTCCCAATAGTATTTCAATGCTCTTTTTAACCGGATATACTCCTTTTCTGGCAGCATACACTCTTATTGAACCGCCATGCGTCGGTATCCTTTTTGCGTGAATTATCTCCAAATCGTGCATCTCAAGAAGATATTTCAAACTCTGCAAGGAATAGTATCTTAAGTGCTCATGGTAAATTGTGTCGTATTGAACGGTTTCGAGAAGAGGAATGAGGTAATGCGATTCCGAGATAAAAACCCCATCTTCTGACAGAAGTTCAACAATAGAATTGACGACTTCGTGAACATTCTCTATATGAGCAAATACATTTGCAGCAGTTACAATCCTAGCTTTTCCTTTCTCTTCTACAATTCTTTTTACAACATCCCTATCAAAATAAGAAATGATTGTTGGAATACCCCGCTCAATGGCAAGCTTCCCTATGTCCTCGGGAGTTACACCCAAAACCCTGTGATGATTGGCAAAATTACTGAGAAGCGTCCCGTCATTCGATCCAATATCAACAATCAGATCGTCTCTGCTGAGATCAAGAACGGTCTTGCACTCCCCATACAACTCAACAAAATTATCACGCAATATCTTGGTTGTTCCACTTGTATAGGGATATTCGGAAGGAAAGAGAATTTTCGGATCTACGATTAAACCAAGTTGAACCAAATGGCAACGCGGACAATACAATACCTGTGCAGGATAGCTGGGCTGCTCTTTCGGCGGATCGCCAATCTTATGCATCTGGTTTACAGGGGGCAGATATCCCAAAAAGAGTATCGGCTTGAGTTCTTTACTATCACAGGTCTGACATCTTTCGGCAACAATACTTGATCCACTCTCAAAAGCTAGTTTATTGGTTTTTTCCATGTCTTTTCTTCCTTAAACGATTTTTTGCCTCTTATGGCTGTTTTCATCATACCACTTTGCTGTTATTTTCAGGCCTTTTTTAAAGGGCACCAGAGGGTGATAACCCAGTTTTTCCATTCTTTTTATATCTGGACATCTTCTTTTCGTTCCACCTTCAGCTGGTTTTCCCGGAACAACAGTAACATTCCTTCCGAAATATTGTCCCACTTCAATAGCCACCTGCTCTATGCTCATCTCTTCCATTGTCCCTATGTGATAAATGCCCAAATGCTCCCCCTTTTCTAAAACCAGCATAAGCCCATCAATAAAATCCTTAATATAGACAAAGGACCTAGTTTCTTTCCCCGTTCCCTGAATTGGAAATTTAATCTCTTTATCCTCATTATCTTTACAAAGCTCCCTCATTCTCAAAACAAACTGGGGAATAACGTGTTCCCATCCCATATCGGGACCATAAACATTATGCGGTCTGAAAATGACGGCTCTTTCAAAATGTTTTCTGCCATAATTAATCGTCAGAAGTTCACTGATAATCTTTCCGCCGGCATAAGAATAGCGAGGGTTTAAAGGGTCAGGAATCAATAAGGAAACATTTTCGTCAGTAGGAACTCGTGAAGGGGTTTGATAGACCTCTGAACTTGATGCCAAGATCAGTTCTTTAACCCCCTCTCTTATACAGCCTTCGATAACGTTTATCATCCCCTTAATTCCGACATCCAATACAAGCTCAGGCATTTTGTAGAAAAATTCTGTACCGTTGATAAAGGCAAGATGAATTACACTATCTATATCTTTCAAGGCCTGATATACCACTTCGGCATCTCTGATGTCTGCGTTAATGATTTCAATTTTTTCTTCTAATCCTTGTAAGCGTTCACAGGTACCGCGGAAATTGTTGTCAAGAACCCTGACGCTTTGATTCTCTTTCAGTAATCTTTTTACAATGGCACTTCCGATAAAGCCTGTTCCGCCAGTCACAAGATATTTTTTCTTTTTCATCCTTTTATTTCTTTCTTTTTGAAACGATTTTTTCAGGTACTTTAACCGATACGTTACACCTCCATTTCCCGGAACTGTAAAGATTCCACAGACCCCATAAAAACCACTTTGAATACTCAATAACCCACGGTCCTAATTTAAAGCTTGATTTCCCTCCATAAAAACGATTGATAGAGATTATCGGCACTTCTCCAAGCCTCAATCCTGCAAGCTGAGACTTTATTGCCAACTCAAATGCAACAGCCCAGCCAATCGGTTTTGCCTCCAACTTTATATGATTAAATATGGAACGCCTAAACATCTTGATACCGATTGTTGAATCAGTTAATGCTGAACCTGAAAGAAAATAAAAAAGCCGGTTTGCAATTCGTGAGAGGAATCGGCTTATAAAGTATCCCCCTAGCAGCCTCCCTCCATGGGCATATCTTGTAGCACTAATAAGATCACATCCTTCACCCATCAAAGAAACCATATCATCAACAGCAAGAACCGGCCCAATATCATCGGCAGCTATCACCAGGATATATTCTCCTCTGGCAGCATCCACTCCTGACTTTATCGCATTAGCTACTCCCCGACCGCGCTGATTATGAATACCTCGCAAATTTGGATAACTATTTTTTTGCATTGACTCAATAACTGGTATACTATCGTCATCCAAGCTATCGTAAACAATCACAACCTCATGGGGAATCTCAATCGTTGCCCTTAATATTTTAAGCATAATTTTAAGATTAATACCCTCATTGAGAACAGGCATTAGAATGGATAATTTTGTGTTTTCATCCATTTTATTTTTCCTTCAGCTCCTCTTGAATTTTTTCCATAGACTTAAGTCCATTGATGCGTCTTTTGCTATGGGCAACACAATCGTCTTCAAGATGTCATTCTGTTTGCAAGGCTTTAACGACGGCTTAAATTCTTTATACCTATCGTAGTCAGATTTTCTTTTAGAACCGATATTGATAACCCCGACAAAAAAACTCTCTATGATTTTGGCTATAGCCTCTGTCAGATAATCGATGGTCACTTTTGAAGAATAGGCGTTAGTTGCTGAAGAATCGAATTTTATATTCTTAGGATCAAAGAAGCTTGTTCTTATAATGCAAAAATCACTCAGTAGTCTTACCGCAAACTCCGCACCGAGTTTTGTCCAACCGTAAAGGTTATAGGGTATTGTTGCATCTCTTTCCGAATAATTACCCTTAATTCCCTCATATACGCCATCTGTCGAAATATGAATAAATCTTATAGTCTTCTTCAATCCCTTTTCTTGTCTCATAATCTCGCTTACAAGATTGCTTGTTCCAATTATGTTGGTTTGCATGGCCTTAATTGGATCGATTTCACATTCTTTCATTCTCGCCATAGCTGCGCAGTGTATAACTGCATCAATATCATTATTGTTAAAAAAATCCTCAATAGTTTTAGGTTTTGTTATATCAAAAATTTTTCTTGGGGGAGCCAGAGGTGATGAAAAATATTTTGATGCTATGATCGCTTGCCCAAGCTTTCCAGAACCACCTGTCAAAAGTAAGTGTTTGTATTTCATTTTTTATTTATAAATAATAATTTTAAAAAGGGATTTATTTATTGCCTTTTTTCTTGATTATACCCCAAAGGTCTATAACTTCCACACTCTTTGGTATAACAAGATCTCTATAAGAAGAATGAGGCACGCCTATAATGATCACTTCACTTGAATTTATCACCTCTTCTTTTGTGACAAAATCAGGATTTTTAGCATATTCATCTGAATAGTAAACCTTTGCGCCATGGAATCTTAAAATTTTTCCTAGTTTATATGAAAGTGAGTCTCTTATATCATCTATATCAGCTTTAAATGCCATACCTAATATCCCTACCTTTTTCCCCCCTAAATCACACCTTTTCTTTAGATTATCAACAATAAAATTTGGCAGGCCCTCATTAATCATCATAGCAACATGGCCTAATATAAAGTTGTTACTGTTGAATGCTGATAGTTGCATTGTATCTTTAAGAAGACATGGGCCTGCCGTAAAACCTGCTGAGGGCAAGGCATCTGCCCTTTGATAACCTGTTTTCATTGCATAACGAATCTTATCGTAATCCACTCCAAAATTGTGAGCCATCATATAGAATTGATTGGTTATAGCAAATTGAATATATCTCCATGCATTTGAAAAAAGTTTTACTAGTTCAGCTTCACCCATAGAGGTTCTCATTATCTTTGGAGAAAGTTGGCTGAACAATTCAGAAGCATTTTCTGCCGCTTTCTCACTCAGACCGGCTACAATCTGTGGAAGTTTTTTCAATTCTTTCATGGCATGACCCTGAACAATACGCTCAGGACAATACGCAATATGCCATTTCTTCTTATTATTTAACAAATCGGAAATCTGCTAACAGGTGCGGGGATATACAGTACTACGTATGATAATTGTTTGATCATTGTTAAAATATTTTTTGAGGCTATCAATAAAATCAAGAAAAGCACGGGTTTTGGGATTAAGGTATTCATCTACCGGTGTCCCTATTGCAATAATTACATATTGCGCTTGACCCACTACCATCTTATCCAAGCAAACTTCAAGTGTTTTCTTTCTTAAGACTTTCTTTAGAACTGGCTCGGCCCCGTATTCTATGAATGGCATTACCCCTTTCTTAACAAGTTCTGCCTTCTGCTTATCTTTATCATAAAGACAAACCTTTAATCCTTTTTCTGCAAAGGATATTCCCAAAGGCAGACCCACATGCCCAAGTCCTCCAATAACAACTATATCGAACTTTTTTTTATGGGTCTTATTAAACCTCGAAACCATATTATCTCCTCTTAGTAAACTAATCTCAATTCTACATTTTTCATAACTTATACTTACTTATAAGTCAAACTATTTCATTAAGGAAAAGATGGGAGCTTTTTTGTCGAAATTATATCTGTCCTGAATCAATCACCCTGTGTCTAAATTAAATAAAAATTTGACCCCGGGAAATAGATGTTTTATTATACAAAAAATCAAGAGGAGATAACAGACTTATTATGACATTAAGAATCCTAAAAAACCTCTTAAATCTTCTTATTTTACTATCCCTGCTTGTTATTCTTTACATATTGATCTCTGGCGGACAGACTCTTTATATCAGTAATATCAAAATCAGGCTCAATCATCTGCACAATCCTCTGTTGATTTTTTCTATTCTCCTGGCCCTTCGATTATCACTATTCAAAGAACAAGGGTTCTTCCTCAATAAAACCATTTTAAATTTTTCTCAGGATCACACAGAATTCATCAACACAGGTTCAAAAAAAGAGTATCTCATATATTTTCTTTTTATTGTTGTTTTTGTTACTCTTTCTTATCTGAGAATCTTCAACAATTTCTTTATCAGAGATGATTTTAATCTATTAGAAGAAGCTATCAAAGCAAATAGCCATTTCCTCTATATTTTTGACCCAGGGCCAGCAGTTTTATTCAGGCCATTCTTCAATCTCCTTTTTTTATTAAATTATAAGCTCTCAGGCCTCAATCCTTCTGGCTACTATATTGTGAGTTACCTCATACACATTGGCAATTCACTTCTTCTGTTTTACTTCACATATATATTGACAAAAAACAGGTTTATTAGCTTTCTTGTTTGTCTCATCTTTGCTGTGAATTTTGAACACTACCAGGCAGTTATGTGGATTTCAGGAAGACCCGGTTTGGGGGTAACCATGCTCTATCTTCTCACCCTGATTCTTTTTTCCAGATATTTGATATCAAAGGGTAAGGGAAGCTATGTTGCATCTGCAGCATTCTTTACTCTTGCCCTGCTCTTCTATGAAGGGTCAGTAACCTTATTGCCCATAATGTTTTTATACGACGTCTTTTTTCACGAAAGATTGAATATTTCAAATATATCAAAATACATAAAGAGATATGGCCTTTTTGCAGTTTTATTAATAATCTATGTACTCTTCCAATTTTATACTCATTCCAAGGATCCTCTTATAACTCAAAAAGCTCTTGCATTTAATCTTCATTTTATTTATGAAATCTTTAGAAGTGCGATTACCATCAATGAATGGATTATCCCGCTTCTCATAATCTTTATTATTTTCCTGAGAAAATATATTACAAAACAAACGTTAACAGATATAGTGAACAACCCTATTATTATCTTCTCATTCCTGTGGATTGTTATTACTTTATTTCCCTTTAGCTTCTTTCAAGAAAGATCTATTGTCCACTCGCGATATTTCTATATACCCTCAATCGGCAGCTCAATCCTTTTGAGTTTTCTGATATATAAGATTTATCAAGAGGGTAGACAATTAATTGCAAATAAGGAAATCACGGATAAAAGCTCATATCCCAGTTTCAAGGCCTCTTTGATAATAATCACCCTTGTTATTATCCTATCCAATACCGTTGCAACGTATCAGCAGGAACAATCCTTTGGGAAAAAACCTGACTGGAGAAAAATAATCACTACGCTTAAATACAAATACAATACCTTTCCAGATAATAGCCGAATATATTTTCTCAATATATCAACAGAGGAGGTTCAGGTTAAGTCCTTGATGCTTGTTTTCTTCAATCCTACCCTCAAAACCTTTTCCAGTAAAACAGATAATATAGAAATTCAAAAGAAAAGCTCAGAGAGTAAAGCAGAGATATTTGTATTTGATTATGTAGATGGAAAGATTATTGAACGAACTTCAGATTACATTTCCAGCCTTAAAAGAACTCCTTATCCATGATGCTGGCCAAATAACTGTCAGAAACCTTTTTTAGGGATTGGACACTTCTTCTTTGTTTTAAGATAGTTCCGATATTCCTGTACGCAACCAGTTTTCCCTTTATAAATGGAATGGCTGTACCCTTATGCATTTTCTGTATTGTATATCTAACAACAAGTTCCAGCCTTCTCAAAAAGATGCGGTGCATATTTTTGATAAGCAGGCTTTTTGGCCAGTTCTTTAGGAGACAGTAAACACTATTTCTGCTGTTGAGAAAAACTTCTAACCTGCTAAATTTATCATGTCTCTGCATTGAATAGCCCTTTTTATGATATACAATCGCCTTGGGAATAAAGAGGCATCTGTGACCAGAGAGCTGGGCCCTAAAGCTCAAATCCACATCGTCCAAATACATAAAAAAAGATTCGTCAAAAAGACCTATATCATCAAAAAGTCTTTTCCTGTAGATTGAAGCCCCTGCACATGCCCCGAACACCTCTTTCTCTTTTTCAAAGAAAGGTCCGTCAGGCTGACCCGCACCGATGCTTGAGGAATCACCGTTTCTCTTTATCTTAATCCCCGCATTGTTAATTCTATCTCTCTTATCATAATAAAGCATCTTTGAGGAACAGAATGATATCTCAGGATGATCCCGGAAAGCCTTATAAAGAACCTCAAGCCAGCTTGGAACCACCTCCGTATCATTGTTTAATATAGCGATGTATTCGCCTTGAGAATTTATTATCCCTGTATTGACCGCTGTACAGAATCCTTTATTCTCTGGAAGTGAAATGAGCTTTACTTCAGGATATCTACTTTTGATAACATCCAAGGAGGAATCACTTGAGTTATTATCCACAACAATTATCTCAAAGTCTTTAAAGGTTTGAGCCCTAAGAGAATCCAGACACTCCCCTATAACATCCTCTCCATTCCAGTTTGGAACCACAATACTAATGACTGGGTTCATGGATAACCTCTTCGTAGAGGGAAATCGTTTCTTTGATATCTTTTTGCTTTGAAAATCTTTCAAGGATGTCTCTGTTTATCCTATCCAGCTCTTCTCTGTCTAATTGAATGGATAAATTTATCTTTTCAGCGATTACCCCGGCATTTCTTGGGTCATCTATCAAAAACCCATTCTTACCCTCAACAATAATCTCGGAGGCACCATTCATTTTTGTTGTTAACAAAGGTATTCCAGTAGCTATGGCTTCCAAACAGGCATTACTGAATGGATCGTAAAGGGTGGGAAGAAGAAAGACATCGCTGGCAGCATAAATGGAAGGGGTGTCAAGAAGAGGACCGGCAAATATTATTTGTTCTCTTAAAGATAGATCCTCGGTCAATCTTTTGTATTTATTAGAATTACCTTTGCCAACAATAATAAGCTTGTATTTTTTATCTCCCAGTTCTTTTATGGCTCTTATTGCATACTCTAATCCCTTTCTCTCAAACCCGGAACCGATAAAAGAGACGAGTATATCATTATACTGAATTCCATATTTATCTCTTACTTCTTTTCTAAACTTCTCTTTGTGTACAGGATTAAATTTCTCTGTATCAATACTATTGTAAATGATTCTTATCGTTCCTTCAGAAACATGGTAGTGTCTCATAATGTTCTCTTTAACCATTTCTGAATTGGCAATAATAAACCGATAATTTCCTTTTTTAAAAATCCTTTTTTCAATTGAAAGCACACAGATATGGAAGGGATTGATCTGTAGAATGAGATTCTTCCAAAAGCCCCTGTGTCGAGACCTCTGCAACAGCCATTCTCTATGGCAGCCATCCCCTGCTCTGTAGATATCCTGAGACAATGTCTTTTCGAAGCTGTGAACAAGATCGAATTCTTCTCTTTTCAACTTTATTTTCAGAAAAAGGAGAAAACTTAAAAGAGAAAGGAGGGAGAGGCCTTTGATAACAGGAATTTTGTGAAAGATGATCCCTTTGGTCTGTTTTTCTAATTTCCAGCTGTTTGCGAAGAAGTGAACCTCATTGCCTGAATCAGCTAATTTCTCTGCCAATCTCTTGATATAAAGCTCTGCTCCCCCAAAATCACTATACTTTTTTCTTACTAAGGCGATTTTCATAAATTTCTTCTAGTCTGCTGTTAAAAACATGAAGGACATCACCAATCTCGATTTTTTCAAGACACAGGCTTTTCTTTGTCCCATCACACCCGTCCTTTCCGCAGGGACGGCAATCCATCTCTTTAGTAATAACCACATGCCCCTCTCCCCACGGTCCCCAGTTGAATTCACCGGAAGGCCCGAACAGGACAATAACAGGGGTCTTTACCGCAGCAGCAATATGCATGGGTGCCGAATCGATTCCGAAAAAGAGATCGCATCTCTTTGAAAGGGCGGCCATCTGCTTCAGTGTTATTTTTCCGGCCAGATTGATCGGATACGATTTGACCTGTTTCAACATCTCCTCTATTTTTTTTAGTTCCTTCTCAATTGGTGCGGCTGTCAGAACGACCTTCACCTTCTTTTTTATCTGCAGATAATCGATAATCCCAGCTGTTTTTTTATCTTCCCAGCATTTAAATAACCAGCGGGAAGTCGGATGGATATGAACGATTATATCCTCTTTAAGGATCCCGTTCTCCCTGAATATTTCATTGATATATTCTTCATCTTCTTTTGAAAAATAGATTGATATCTCTTTATTCTTGGGCCTAGCACCGATGACCTTCAGGATATCGAGATTATAGTCCACCACATGGGCTTTTTTATCGGGAATTGCTGCAAGATGGCTGTAGAGATATTTCTTGCCGAAAAAACCTTTTCCCATTGGATCAAACCCTACTCTGTATCTGGCACCGCTTAAGAAAGAAACGATGGCTCCCCTGTCCCCTTCGGTAAGACTAATGACCATATCAAATTTTTTTTCGCGTATTTTTTTCAAAAAGGCTATCTCCTGAAGCCATCTCTTAAAAAAGAAGATATCCTTCCATTTCCTGTTAAAAACGATAATCTCATCAATAACAGGGTTCAAGGTCAGCATCTCTTCTGTGCCGGAATTCACAAGGGCAGCGACCTGGGCATTAGGAAATTCGTCCTTCAAAGCCGCTATCGTAGGAACGGTAAGAAGCACATCACCAATATTCCTCTGTTTGATAATAAGGATCTTTCTTATCGACTCTTTTTTTATCTCTTCATTACGCATGGTCACTGAACTCTTTTAATTTGACATACTTCCCAAAGGTATAAAAGGAGTAAAGTAAAGCAAGAAGAAAACCTGAATAACCGTCCAAAAACCCCCTTTTCAGAATATACATTTTAAAAAAAGTAAAGGGGGGGCGGAGCGCGATATTAAAAAGACTCGCTCTCTTTTGCCCTTTATACAACTCTTTAGCTGAAAGAGTCGAATACCGGTTCATTCTCTCAAAAAAATCGCCCGTGTCTCTGTAGGTGTAGTGTTCCAGATGATTTTCAAGGTAACCGGCTTTGCCTTTTAACTCGACCTTCTCATGAACCCCTCTCTCATTGAATCTTCCCTTCTCTTTCTTGAAGAGCCTGAGATTATAATCGGGATACCATCCGCCGTATTTTATCCACTTTTTGCCAAAGAAATTCTTCCTCGCAATGTAATAACCGTCATAAGTATCGTTTCGTTTCAAAAGATTAACGATTTCCTCTTTCAGCCCTGAAGGAATCCTTTCGTCCGCATCCAGATTCAGTATCCATTTGCAATCTGCCTTTTCGATACAGAGGTTTTTTTGCAGTCCAAAACCGTGCCACTCCTCAACAAAGACCTTTTCCGTATACTCCCTGCATATCTCGACTGTCTTATCTTTGCTGTTCGAATCGATGACAATAATCTCATCGGCCCATTTAACACTTTCCAGGCAATCCCTTATGTTCTTCTCTTCGTTGCAGGTAATAATTGTTACGGATAATCTTTCCATTTTTTAAGAAAACACCTAATTTAATAGTTTCTGATAGAGTTCCTCAAGCTGCTTGATCATATTTTTACAGCTGAATTTTTCTTCCACGAGTTCTCTTCCGGTTTCTCCCAATTGTTTTGCATAATCCTTATCTTTTAAAAGCAAGAGAATCTTTTCTGCCAAAACTTTCGGATTGTTCGGCTCAATCAGTATTCCGGTTTTTCCGTCGAGAATCAACTCCGGAATGCCCCCTACATTTGTCCCGACCACCGGTTTTCTCATAGCTAATGATTGGACAACTATCTGTGGAACTCCTTCAGCTGAACCGGAAACCAGAACCGATATGTCTGAAAGTGCAAGAATCTGAGGAACATCCTCCCGGTATCCTGTCATAATAACATTTTCTGCAAGACCTAAATCTTTAATCCTTTGTTCTATATTTTCCCTTTGCGGTCCTTCTCCCACTATTAAGAATTTTGCCTCAGGTATTTCCATAACCACTCTTTTTGCCGCCTCTAAAAAGATATCATGTCTTTTCCAACTTCTTAAAACAGCAATTTTACTAATAATTGGTGACTTCTCGTCAATACCCAGACTTTTTTTCAGACCATCAGAACTGTCCTCATGCAAATTATACTTTTCTAAAACAGCTCCTGTTGGTATAGAAATGATCTGATCGTCTTTTATTTGATTTATATTAATCAGCTCTTTTCTGGTAGACTCGCAGGTTGTGATAATCATATTCGGCATCTGATAGACGAAGTTGAAAAAATGTGTAGAAATGGGAACGGAAAGATGTCTCGTTCTAATCAGTACAGGCCTTTTTTTCGATATCAACCTGGTAGAAAAAGAAGCAACCCAACTATCCTTAGAGCTGTGAGTATTGACAATATCTACTTTCTCTTTTTTAATCAATCGATAAATTTTATAAATGGCCAGGAGATCAAAATAATTTCTGATCCCTACAGGAAAAGTTCGAATGCCCTTTTTCTCTGCATGCTTCATCAACCCCCCCTTGGAACAGCATGCTAATAAAACCTTATATCCCTTTTTGGAAAGCTCTTCTGCTTCCATAAGTATTCTCATCTCTTGACCACCCCAGCCATTAGAGTTTTCTGTATGGAGAATATTCGGTTTCTTATCAATTCTATATTTGTCTGAGATTACATATTCTAAAACTTTTTCAAATTGAGAAAAAGACATGTCTAAAGAATACCGATTCTCGACGAACCCTCTCCCCTTGCGACCTATTTTTATCCTCAAATCCTTGTTTTCAATTAATAAGGAAAGTTTTTCAAACCATTCATGGTCATTGTTGGTCAGAAATCCATTAACACCGTCCTGAACAATGTCCGAATTAACACCAACAGGGGATGAAACAGAAGGAATTCCCACAGCCATATATTGCAGTATCTTAAATCCGCATTTGCCTCTTGTCCATTCATCATCATTTAACGGCATGATACCAATATCGAAACTCTGAAGATCCTTCACTTCGTCTTCTAACGTCCAAAGTTTCTTTTCAATATTAACGTTTTCTAAATTAATAAATCGATCACAGACAATCTTAATGACTATGTTACTGTATTTCTCCTGAAGTTTCTGAAAAACATTTTTTAAAGAATGAAGGTATCTTAAGTTACCTTCTGTCCCTATCCATCCTATAACGATATTTTTATGATCTCTTTCTTCATCGAGAAGATGATAGGTCTTCGTATCCACCGGGGTTGGGATGATTGTAATATTCGTATTAAATTTCTTTATATAATCGGCCAGATATTTATTGCCTGCTATAATATAATCTGCAGTATTAAGAGTTCTAAAAAGCCTTTTATTCTTGCTAAGACTTTTTCGTCCGCCCCTATCTTTTAATGTTCTGTCAATATACATAATTGCATCATCAATATCATAAACAATCCTTGAGGCTAAAAGACGAATAAACATCAATTCCCAACTATGAAATACCTTTTTCTGGATAAAAACCAAATCATAAAAAATAATAGGAAAAAAGATGAAAATTCTTGCAAGAAAATTTTTCGGTATGGCAATAGTTTTGTAATCTATTTCCGCCCTTTTTAAATATTCAGTATAGTTATATACCCTAAACCTACTGCTCGGGGTTTTTCTGCTTTCAATCAAAAATAAAACTTTCATGATTTTTCCCTGACTCTATTTTGAAAATTCTTTTTCGGTTTCATTTTATCAAAACATGGAAAACTTTGAAATATATAATTTTTAATATTTCCGTTCAATCCTCAAAAAATTGTCTGAATTTGACATGATAAATTTTTTAAAGCTGCTCCTTTACGTGTTTTAAAACCTCTTCTACGGATATTTTCTCAAAACATTCAAAAGTATCACAATCTCTTTCAAAACAGGGACTGCAGGAAACTTCTTTTTTGATGACCGTGTGATTCTTGCCCAGCGGACCTGTTTGAGAGGGGTCGGAAGAGCCGAAGATTGCAATAACCGGCGTCTCAACTCCTGCTGCAATATGCATGGGGCCTGAATCGTTTGTCACCAGCATGCGGCAGCTTTTAAGAAGCGCTGCCAGTTGAATAAGATTGGTCTTCCCTGTCGTATCAATAACAGAATGTTTCACCCCTTCTTTCAGATAATGGAAAAAAGAACTCTCTTCTTTTCCTCCAAAAACAATCACCTTCACCTTATCAAAAGCTAACAATCTCAGCGTAAGCTCCGCATATCTTTCCGGAAACCATCTCTTGGCCTTCCCGTAAGCAGCCCCCGGGCTTATCCCTATCAATACATCGTCACTTTCCACGCCTCTTTCAGAAAGAAACTCTTCCGCCCATTGAAGTTCATCCCGGCCAATATTGATTGCGGGAGAATTCGATACAGCCTGATTTTCTGAAAAATTTCTCACAAGGTCAAGGTAGTATTCGACCTGATGCTTTTTTATTGTTTCTTCTTGAATGTCTATTTTTTCGGTCAGTAAAAACCCCCTTTTATCGCGTATATAACCGACCCTTATGGGAATTCTTGCAAGAAAAATGGTTAAGGCAGAATGAAAGGAATTGGGAAAGAGAACGGCCATATCCCACTTCCCCTGGCCAAGCATTTTAATCAGCTTTATCTCCTCGTAAAACCCCTTGATGCCGGTTTTTTTTCTAAAAGGAACTACTTCATTGATAGATAAAACGTTCTCAAAAAGAGGCTTTAATTCCTCCTCCACCAGAATTGCCAGATGGGCATCGGGAAAAATTTTCCTCAAAAGCTCGATGGCAGGCAGGGTCAATACGCTGTCCCCGACCCAGTTAACTCCCCTTATCAGTATTCTTCGGATTCGGCTTTTATCTAAATTTCTCACGTGGCCGCCTTACTCGTAAAGCAAAAACCTCTATAAAAAAGGACGGATTCCCTGATCCACACCTGTAAGATTCTTCTGCATGAATTTATCCGCAGGAGTTTGTCTTCAAACCCTTTTTATTTCTCCTGCGTCTTCCAGCGCCTGTGCACCCATAACCACTGTTCCGGATATTTCCTGACATAAGACTCGATGATTTTGGTAAATTTTGCTGTATTAACCTCGACGTCCCGCTTCATGTCCCCGCTTACATCAAGCTCTATTTGTTCCCCAGATATAATCTGATGAACGCCGGGGGCCTTTCTAACCGAAAAGCCAGGGAATACGGGAAAACCAGTTCTCAGTGCAAGGATAGCCAGAGACGGGGTCGTGCAGGCAGGCCTTCCAAAGAAATCGACAAATATCCCTTCTAGAGGAGAGGTGTTCTGGTCCAGAAGGATTGCAACCGGCTCACAATTCTTAAGAAGCTTCAAAATCTCTCTTATCGCCTTGTGTTTCGAAATAACCCTGTTTCCAAAAAAACCCCTCAGGTCATTAATCATCCTATCCAGAAAAGGATTATCGAGAGGCCTGGCTACAACGTTAAGGGGAACACCTTTAAGGGCTGTCATCGCACCCATCACCTCCCAGTTCCCAAAATGGGCGGTCAATAAAAGAATACCCTTTCCCTTATCATATTCCTTTTTAGGTTCTTCATAGCCGATAAACTCCATATTGTTTTCAAACCACTTCCTGCCGTACTTCTTTAATGCAAAGAACTCAACAAGCATCAATCCGAGATTCTGGAACGATTTCTTTGCAATATTTTTTATTTCATTGATGTCCTTCTCATGTCCGAAGGCGATTGTTAAGTTCTCTATCGCTATCTCCCTTCGGCTCTTGTGCACATAAAACCATAATGTTCCTAAACCTATACCCATTCTTGCAGCAACAGAAAAGGGAATGAGATATAAGACAAGAGACAATAATCTTGCGAAAAAATATTCGATCCTGCGTCTGATTGATAAAAACATAGCGTTTTTTTATAAATTTCTTACAAATATCTGTTTTTTCTTTATTTAGGATATTTTAAATAGCAGATTTAAGAGCTTCTGTCAATAAAATTATCCCAAAGCATCATGAGCAGCCTTTGTTGAGGGGGAACATCTGTTAAAAGCGAACGTTCTGCACCTCAATAGAGAGAGATTAATCTTTACAATTCCTTGAAAATAGTGTATTTATCTTCTAACCTTTATCTACAAAACAATATTCACCATGAAGATTATAGACCGATACATCCTCAAAGAGCTCTTCTATCTTTTTTTCCTGTCGATCTTTATCTTTACGATTGTTCTTATGCTCAACAAGGTTCTTCAACTAACAGAACTGGTTGTTAATAAAGGAGTTTCTCTCGCAACTGTTGCCAAGCTCATTCTCTTTCTCCTCCCAACCTTTTTGATTATCATCATACCGATATCGATTCTGGTAGCATCTATCATGACATTCAGCCGGCTTTCAACCGACAGCGAGCTTGTTGTTTTGAAGTCTTCGGGAATCAGCCTCTACAGGCTCCTTCGCCCGGTTATCATCTTATCTGTTGCCGCCTATCTCTTTGCCAATTTCCTGACCTTTAAAGCCCAGCCGTGGGGAACACAGTCATTCAAAAACCTTATGTTTCAGATTGTTCAGTCAAAAGCAGCCATCAATATCAAAGAGAGAATCTTCAATGACTATTTTGACGGCCTTGTCATTTATGTTGAAGAGGCTCCCATGTCCAGCAAAACCATGAAAGGGGTATTTATTGCCGATTCGAGAAAGGCCGACGCACCTCAAACCATCATTGCAAAAGAAGGGACCCTTCTCACCGATTCAAAATCTTTGAAGGTGGTGCTTAGATTAAAAGACGGAGCCATACATACACTGGAAAAAAAGAGAGATTCCTACCGGTTGATTCATTTTGCCACCTATGACCTTGCTCTCGATATTCAAAAAAGGCTTTCCGGGAGAAAAGACAAAGAAAAATCCCCGAAAGAAATGACCATCTCGGATCTCAGGAACAAGATACAGGCACTAAAAGAGGGAACAAAAAAGTATAATATTGCGATGGTTGAATACTATAAAAAGTTTTCGCTCCCTTTCGCCTGTTTGATTTTAGGGTTTGTCGGCTCTCCTCTGGGAATCGTCAACAGACGTTCGGGAAGATCAGGGGGTGTTTCCATAAGCATGGTTGTTGTTTTCTTCTACTATATCCTTCTCACAATGGGTGAAGGGCTTGGTGATGAAGGGAAGATCCACCCCTTTATCGCCATGTGGTTCCCGAATCTTCTCCTGAGCCTTACAGGGGTCTATCTGGTCGTAAAAACAGCCAAAGAATCTCCCTTTAAAATATCCGGTTTTATTGTCGGCCGTATTCTCTTTTTCTCTAACCGGGCAAAAGATTATATCCTGAAAAAACTGTAACCATACAAACAAGAAAAGGTGTCTCATTGGAAATTATCAAAAAATATCTGAGAAGAGAATTCTTAAAAACGCTTTTTACCATACTCGCTGCTTTTATCAGCATCTATCTTATTGTTGAATTTTTCGAAAGGGTTGATGACCTGGTCGAACACCATGCCAGTCTCTACGATTCAATCTACTATTTCGCCTTTAAACTACCCCTGATCGTGTCTCAGGTAACACCCTTTGCCGTGCTCTTAGCCACAATCCTCACCTTCGCAATCCTCTCAAAAAATAACGAACTGGTTGCGATGCGAGCTTCTGGCATCAGCCTTATGGAAATATCATCCCCGGTTATTGCCCTTTCCCTGTTGATAAGCCTTTTCATGTTCATCGGAAATGAACATATTGTTCCCTATACGAACCAAAAATTCAATTATCTCTTTGATGTCAAGATAAGAAAAAAACAGCCCAGAGGCATATTCAGAACGAACAAAATATGGTATCACGGCGAGGATAATACCATCTGGAACATTCAGCATCTCGAAGATAAGTCCGGTCTTATAAGGGACGTAACTCTTTACCGCTTCAACAAGGAAAACGCTTTAACAGAAAGGATAGACGCCTCTTTGGCAATATACAAAAATGATAAGTGGAGCTTTCAAAAGGGCAAGAAAATAAAATTTTACGCTGACGGCGGGTTCACTGCCAAAAACTTCGACTCGATCAATCTCTCATTTCCAGAGGTGCTGGAGAATTTTAAAGGCATCAAAAAAGACCCGGAGGAGATGAGCTTTGCCGAAATCTATTCCTATGTCAAGGAATTAAAGAAAAAGGGTTTTGACGACACAAAATATTCAGTTGATATGTATGCAAAGCTTGCTACACCGCTGAGCAGCTTTATCATGGTTCTTTTCGGTATCCCTTTCTCTTTGAGAACAGAGCGGAAGGGCGGAATATTCAAAGGGATTATTGCGGCCATTGTCATCGGATTCAGCTACTGGGTTATATCATCCATCGCGGTAACGCTGGGGCATTCGGGAAACCTCCCCCCTCTGATTTCCTCGTGGGTACCGAATATCCTCTTTATCGCTACCGGTTTCTATCTACTGATCAGTGCGTGGCATTAGAAGTTTTTTTGCGCCTTGTTTTCCATAAATGCCAGAAGACTCTGCTCCAGTGCCTTTTCTTTTTCTACCCTGATCCTGACAACCAGTTCAAAGAGAGGAAATTTTGCCGGAAGATACTTAAGAAATCGTACGCCGTCCTTTTCGGTTGTAACAACCAGATCGATATCCTCCAACTGAAAAAGGTTTTCAATCCTATTGATATCCTTTACGGAATAATCATGGTGGTCAGGAAAAACCAAGAAGGCTTTTATATTCGCTTTTAAGGATTCCAGTGAGGTCCGAAACGACTCGGGATTTCCTATCCCGCAAACAGCTATGACCTTCTTATTCTCTAAAAAACCAGCATCTTTTTTGCTGCCTGTATCTGATTCAACCAGCCCCACAGATTCAAAAGAGCTGTGATAAACAGGTGTTTTGTCCGGCATACAATTCTTTATCTGTTCAAGATTCGGTTCACAAAGCGGATCGTATTTTGTAAAGAGGACGATATCAGACCTTTTCATCTCTTTCAGGGGTTCCCTCAAAACCCCCATGGGAAAAAGCCGGTAGCCTCCTGCTCCCCGGGTCGAATCTATAAGAAGGATATTCACATCCCTTTTAAGCTGAACATGCTGAAAGCCGTCGTCCAATATAAGAACATCCGGCCTGAATTTATCAACAGCCAGCTTTCCCGCACAGTACCTGTTCTTCCCGACAATAACCGGGACTCCTTTGAGCTTTTTCGCCAGCATATAAGGCTCATCACCGGCATGTGAGGGAGAAAGCAGAATCCTTTGTCCATCAGAAACAATGTCGATCTGGTTTTTTCCCTTTCTTTTATATCCCCTGCTCAGCACAACAACCCTGTATCCTTTTTCTTTCAACCGTTCGGATAGGAATGCAACAAAGGGTGATTTCCCGGCACCGCCCAGTGTGATATTCCCGACACTGATGACCCTGCAGGGAAGACTCTTGACCCAGAATATACGGCAAACATAGAGGAGATGGCGGAGAAGAAGAATGAATCTGTAGACCTGCGAGAAGAAAAAGAGAGGGACTAAAAAGAGCTTTGAAATCGCATCGCATCTCTTCCCGTAGATTATCTCTATAAAAAACTTTTTTATCATTTTATTCAAATAAATTTTTTGACTGCTTCAAGGCTCTTAAGAAGGGCACCCTGATTTTTCTGAATTGCCTGATAGGCCTTTATTCCAAGCTCCGCATATTTTTTCTTATCCCGTAAAAGCTCATCAGCCTTTTTGAAAAATTCGGATTCGTTTTTTATCTGAATCCCTCCGCCTTCTCTTTTCATCGTCAAAGCAACCTCTGTAAAATTATCCATATACGGACCGAAAAAGACAGGCTTTTTACAGACTGCCGGCTCAAGAATGTTGTGGCCGCCGATATCGGGCATGAGGCTTCCCCCCACAAAGATAAGCGAGCTGATGCGGTACAGTCCGGAGAGTTCACCGAGCGTATCCAGAATGAGAACAGAATTGTTTTCTCTGAAAGAATTTTCCAATCCCTTTTTAAGAGAGGTTTTTCTTACAGGTAAAAACCCGCTTTTCTGAACCAGTTCTTCAATCTCTCTCACCCTTTCGAGATGCCTCGGTGCAATAATCAGGATAAAGGAAGGATGCTCTTTTTTGATGCGGCGATACATTTCAAGAACCTTCTCTTCTTCGCCGGCGTGGGTGCTTCCGGCAATCATTATCTCTTCATGGTCCAGCAACCCCAGAGAATTTTTCAGGCGGTTCTCATCTCTTTTAGAAATTGGTATCGATGCATCAAATTTAATATTTCCCATGACCTGAACCTTTTCAGCTTCCGCCCCTATCGCAGTAATCCGTTCAGCATCTCTTTCCGTCTGCATGCCTAAAAAGGAGAGGCATGACAACACTTGCTTCATGAAAAATCTGGCGGCCCTGTACCTTCCGAAAGAGCGGTTAGAAATCCTGCCGTTCAGAATAAGAGAGGGAATTTCTCTTGACCGGAGCGTTTTGAGAAAGTTGGGCCATATCTCCGTTTCCATTGTTATGAATAAACGCGGATTGATATCCTCTACAACCCTTTTTACAATCCATGGATAATCGAAGGGGAAAAAGATGATGTGATCTGTCTCCTTTACCTTATCTCTGGCTGTCATGTTTCCTGTTGCCGTTATTGTTGAGACAATCATATCAATATCCGGATACCTCTCTTTTATTCCCTTGATAAGCGGAAGAGATGCGTTGACCTCGCCGACAGAAACGGCATGAAGCCATATCGGTCTCTTCCCCTGTAACTCTTTGACACCTGCAGGAAGGAGCCCCAGCCTCTGTTTCAGACCCATTCGATATTTCTTTTTTGTAACAACCTTAAAGAGCAGTAACGGAGAGATCAGGATTGTTAAAAAAACAATAGACAGGTTATAAAAAAAATACATTACGGTTTCCCTTTCTCAAAATATCGGTCAGCCGCTTCCGTGATCTCGGTCAGTTTTCTTTCCAGCTCAAGCCTCTTTTGCTCAATAATCTTAAGATTTGCATTCTCGGGCACAAAAACCGGCTCTCCGTAAATAACGACAATCCGGGAAAAAGGAAGTGGAAAGATAAACCTGTCCCAGCTGTTAAAAACCTTTTTCCTGCTGGCATTATAGGCAGCCGGAACAATCCGCGCCCCTGAAAACTTGCTCAGATAGATCACCCCTCTTTGCACCCTGTATCTCGGACCCCTCGGCCCGTCAGGGGTTATCGTAACATAACCGCCCTGTATCAGGCTTTTTGCCAGACTTTTCAACGCGGCTTTCCCCCCTCTGGAAGAGGAACCCCTTACCGGGTGAAACCCCATATGACCTACAAACCGGCTGACCAGCTCTCCGTCCCTGCTCTGGCTGATCATCGCATAGCAATCATCCCGGTTTCTATAGATATAACAGAACATCAAAAGCCTGTTGTGCCAGACGGAAAGAATGCCTTTTCCTTCCAGCATGCCAGATTTCTCATGCTCTCTGCCGATATATTCAAACCTCATTGTCTTTATGATTAAATTGACAAAGACATATCCGAGAAAGGATAATAATTTTACTGACATCTCTTCAGCCTAGATAAAAGAAAAAGGGTTTAAGTGCGGAAAAATTATAACATCGTGGCAAACGGGTTTCAATTCTTTTCTGAAGAGTATCATTGACAGAAAATCATCATCAATCAGGAAAAAGAGGTCAGCTTCCTGTTTCTAAATAATCGAGAATTTTCCCTGCACAGCGCAAAGAGACGCCGGGTTCTCCCAATTCCTTTTTAATCTGCAGCAGCTCTTCCCTGACCGAAGCGCGATAATCTCCATCACGCAACGCATTCAAGGAAATCTCAGCAATTCTCTTCGAGTTTACCTGATACTGCTTCAGTTCAGGAACAACCTCTTTACCGGCAATAATATTAGCAAGCCCGAAACAGGGAACCCTTCGAAGCATCTCTGCCAAAATCCAGCTCAAGAAGGTTCCCCGATACATAATCACCATCGGTTTTCCTAAAAGAGCTGTCTCCAGTGTTACGGTGCCCGATACGGCAATAAGAAAGTCAGAGATATTGATCGTGTCATAATTGAGTCCCTTTATGATCTTTATATCCACCCCGTTCTTGCCGATATGCTTTTCTACTTGCTTCTCATCGACCGTTTCTGCCAGAGGAAGGACAAACTGTGTTTCCGGCATGCTCTGTTTGATGATCTTAGCCGACTGGAGAATAATCGAGAACATGTGTTTGATCTCTGCGTTTCTGCTCCCGGGTAAAAGCCCGACTATCGGCCTGTTCATTTCTAAATGAAATTTCCTGCACATCTCCTCTTTGGAATGGGAGGTCTTGACACAATCGATCAGGGGATGACCGACAAACTCCGCATTGACCCCTGAGTTTTCATAAAACTTTTCTTCAAAAGGCAAAATCACAAACATCTTATCGACACATTTTGCAATCTTTTTTACCCTTCCCCTTCTCCATGCCCAGACCTGCGGGCTGATATAATAGATGACCGGTATGCCGCATCTCTTGGCCGCCTTTGCCACCGCAAGGTTAAACCCAGGAAAATCGATAAGAATAATAAAAGAGTATTTCCTGGAACGGAATCTTAATTTCAGGCTATTATAGACCTTTTTGAGAAAAGGAATCTTCCCCACAACCTCAAAAAACCCGATAGCCGTAATATCCTCGGAAAAGAACAGCGGTTCAACTCCGGCCTTTCGCATTTTGGGGCCGGCAATTCCCTCTATTTTGAGGTCGGGTTTTAGTTTCTTCAAGGAGAGGACAAGTTCGCTTCCGTGAAGATCCCCCGAGCTTTCACCGGCAATAATCATTCCGTTCAACGTCTGTTCCTCCATCAACTCTTTTCCGAGCCGTCAATCATAACGATCGCAATATTCGCACTGTTTGCTATTTCAAGAACCTCTTCGATATCGATAATAAATATCTTCCCAAATTCCAGTGCCAGCACAGAGGCTTTTGCGTTCATCATATTCTGAATAGTTCGTGTGCCGACGGCCGGCACATCCAGGCGGGAATCTTCCTTTTTTCTGCTCACCTTGATAACAACAGCATTCTTCTTGGCCAGCTTGCAACCCCGCCTGATCGCTTCGTCTGTTCCTTCGATCGCTTCCACAGCAACAACGGCTTCGTCTTTTACGACAACCGTCTCCCCGATATCAAGCCTTGCGATCTCTTTTGCCAGAGAAAATCCATATCCAATATTCCTCCATTCCTCCTCTGTCGGTTCTCTCTTTGTGAGAACTCCTTTATCAGGAAACAAATCCTCAAGGAAAGTCCTCTGGTCGAGAACCTCGATCCCTTCTTCTTGAAAGGCCTTAACAACGTTTGACATGATTGTGTTATCACTCTGGTTAATATTCATCTTTAGGAATTTAATCGCCCTCAGGTCCAAACGCAGTTTGTCGAAAATAACCTTTTTATCGATTCTTCCGATGATAATGAGATCCTTCACCCCTTCGTTCTTAAGGACCTGCACAATTTTGCTTGCCTGTCCGATCCCAAGCTGGCAGATACTGTCAGAATAGGGGGAAAGCGCATCTCTTGAAACCCGGCTGAGAGCCACGGTAACAACAGTAAACCCTCTCTTCCTGGCGTTTTTGGCTACCATGACCGGGAGCTGCCCTTCACCGGCGATCAAACCGATTTTTTTTTGCACAATATTTCCTCGGTCTTTTCTATGGAAATGAATCAGGATGCATCAAATGATAGATTCTCAGAGTTTTTCAATCCTTCGAATCTAAGACTCTTTGAATTCAATCCTGTTTTTTTTGAATGTGTCAATAACCGTTAAGGCAAGCTCTAGAGATTGAAGTTCTTTTTCTATGGAAACAGAATTCTCTGCATGGTGGTTCGCATTATTCAACGCACATTCGATAAGATGCTTGATCTCCAGTTTCAGGGGATTATCCTTGTGAACGAATATCCTCTCGATAAAAGACTCCTGCTTGTAGCGAAGCTCCTCTTTTGTCAGAATATGCTCCGAAGACGCCTGCCTGTGAATATGGATATCCTGGTCAGTAAAGTCCAGAAATATATAGGCATCTTTCTGCGTAACCGCCATTGTTCTTATCTTCTGCTGGGTCGCCCGGCTGGCGGTAATATTGGCAATGCAGCCGTTCTCAAAAGATATCTGGATATTCGCCAGATCTTCGTGATTTGAAAAAACCGATACCCCCTTGGCACTCACCTCTTTAACTTTAGAGTCGACAAGATTCAAGATGATGTCAATATCATGAATCATCAAATCGAGAACAACATCATCGTCCTTGACCCTCTCTACATAAGGCCCCAGTCGTCTTGACTCGATAAAGATGGGATTGGAAACGATATTTTTAAGCTCCTGAACAGCCCCGTTGAATCTCTCCACGTGCCCGATGTTCAGGACCACTCCTTTTTCTTTCGCAATCTCAAAGAGCTTTCTGGCCTGATCGAGATTTTTTGTTATCGGTTTTTCCAGTAAAACATGGACCCCTTTATTCAAAAAATCCGCGGCAACCTCATAATGAAGTTCGGTCGGCACGGCAATGCTGACGACATCAATTTTTCCAAACAGCTCTTTATAATCCTGATAAGGAACTGTATTATATTTCCTGGCAATGTTTTCTGCTTTGTTGATATCGGTATCGGCCACGCCGACAAATTCCACGTTAAAAAGCTCGGAATAGACCCCGACATGGTAGCTTCCCATATGTCCGACGCCGACAACCCCTGCCCTTATCCTGTTAATATCCGTAACCACTCTTTTCTCCCTATGCGCATATTCCTCTTTCCGATTCCTCGATAAGTTGGACAAAATGCGCTATTTCGTTTTCCATGTTTATCTCTTCCTTAATTCTTGTCAGGGCCTGCGTGGTATTGAGACCGGAAAGATAGAGGAGTTTATAGGCCTTTTTGATGTTGCTTCTCGTTTCCCGGCCGATATCCGCCCTTCTCAAACCGATAACATTCAGCCCCTTTACTCTCGCCGGATTTCCCTCTGCCATAATATAGGGAGGAATGTCTTTAATCACTCTTGAATACCCTCCGACCATGCAGAGTGTTCCGAGTCTCACAAACTGATGAACCCCTGAATGACCTCCAAGCACTACTTTATCCTCTACTGTTACGTGACCGGAAATTCCTACATAATTGGTTACTGTAACCTGATCTCCGATCACACAGTCATGAGCAACATGAGAACAGGCCATGAAAAAATTGTCGTTTCCCACGATTGTCGCCTTCTCTTCATGCATTGACCTGTGAACAGTAACATACTCCCTGATAATATTGTTATTGCCGATCTTTACGTATGACCTCTCACCGTGATAGTCGTGATGCTGGGGAGGTTCTCCTATAACAGCGTGTGGGGAAATCTGACAGTTCTCCCCTATCTCGGTCCATCCGCTAATAACAACATGGGGTCCGATCACGGTTCCCTTACCGATTCTTACATTTTCACCAATTACCGAATAGGGACCGACAGATACATCCGAATCGACCTCTGCCCCTTTGTGAATCAGGGCCAGATCATTTATTGTATGTGTACTCAAGATTGTTTACCGCTCTATCTTCACTTAAAGAATGTTATGTTTGATCCTGGCTTTCCATCATTGCCTGAACCTCTGCCTCGGCAACCAGATTTCCATCCACAAATGCATTCCCCTTCATGCGCCATATCGGTCCTCTTCTCTTCAACACCTCCATTTCAAACCGAATCTGGTCGCCCGGCACAACAGGCTTTCGAAACTTTGCCTTGTCGATACTCATAAAATAGGCCACTTTTGACTCTTCATTTTTCACAGATTGCAGGGCAAGGATGCCGGCAACCTGGGCCATCGCTTCGATAATCAAAACCCCCGGCATCACAGGCTGGCCCGGGAAGTGACCCATAAAAAAGGGCTCGTTTATCGTTACGTTCTTTATCCCGACAATGCGCTCGTTCTCCTCGATTTCCAAAATCCTGTCAACAAGCAAAAAGGGAAATCTGTGGGGTAAATATTTCTGTATCTCTTCTTGACCGAACATATCTGACTCCTTAAAAAATTAGAGAAGTATTATTTCGTGTTCTGTTCCTTATCTTTTTCCAGCTCTGCGACCTTCTTCTCCAGATCCCTAACGGTCTTTACAATGTCAGGCAGTTTCGGCTGGAGAACAGCAAGCTTTCTCGACAGCCTATGATCCAGGGATGGAGAACCGGACTGGATGGCTTTCGGTGGAACATCCTGAACCACACCTGCCTGAGCAATAAGAATAGAGTTGTCCCCTATCTTCACATGATCTCCCACGCCGACCTGGCCGGCAAGAATTACCTGATCTCCTATCTCGCAGCTTCCTGAAATTCCTACCTGAGCAACAAGTAGCGTATTTCTGCCGATACTGACATTATGGGCCACATGAACCAGATTATCTATCTTCGTTCCTTCCCTGATTATTGTCTCACCGATATTGGCCCTGTCCACACAGACATTTGCACCGAGCTCAACGTTATCTTCGATTGATACCGTTCCCACCTGCGGTATCTTGTAATGACTGCCATCTTCCTGTTTTACAAAACCGAACCCATGACTTCCAATGACCGTCCCGCTCTGAATGATGACTTTTTTACCGATACGAACATTCTCATAGATACTGACGTTCGGATAGATAACCGTATCATCGCCGACTTTGCAGCCATCGCCGATAAACACTCCGGCATGCAAAACCACCCTGTCACCCAGTTCTACGTTATCACCCACATACACAAAAGGAAAAATCGTTATCTCTTCTCCCAGCTTGACATCTTTTCCAAGAACCGCGTTCGTGTCGATCTTTTTGGAATAGGGTTTCTCAGGATAAAACGCCTCCAGAAGTTTTGCAAAGGCAAGATAGGGGTTTTTGACAATAATAAGGGGAATGGGTGTGTCAATATCTTTATTGACAATGACAGCAGACGCTTTACACTGCTCGAGGTCTTTTACATATTTTTGATGAGATAAAAAGGTGATATCGCCTTTTCTTGCCTTATCTATTCCTGATACGCCCTTTATTTCGATATGGGGATCACCTTTTAAATCCCCACTGATCAATTCACAGACCTTCTCAAGCTTCATAAGATATCTTTCAAGCTATTTCTTCTTTTTATATCGATCGTTATATATCTTTAAGACTTTCAGGGTAATATCTATACTGGGAGCATAATAAAACAGACCTGATCTGCTTCCAATAACGATACTGAATTTCTCTTTTTTCCCAACCTCTTCTACTATATCGCTGACATCCTTTACCATTGCCTTGCTTAATTCATCGCCTCTTCTTTTTATCTCGACCTCGGCATCACGGGCAAATCTCTGGACCTCTCTGGCTTTTCGTCTGTATTCAGACTCCTTTTCTTTCCTTACAGATTCACTCAGGACTGAACCTTTTTTATTCAGTTCATCGAGAATTTTTTTTGCCTCTGTTTCTTCCTTTCTTAAAATACTCTGTGTCTTCTTGATCTCTTTTTCTATTAATTTTTTTGCGTCCGCTCCCTTTATCGAATCGTTCAAAATCTTATCAAGATCAACAACTCCGATTTTCACAGAAGGTCCTGAAAAAGCCACGCTGGAAAAAGAGAGTAAAAAAACAACAAATAGACATATAAAACCTTTTCGATGCCAATATACAGATTTCATAGATACAACGGCCCCCTTTGAATTAATTGAATTAAAAACCGGCTCCTACCCTAAAATGAAACGATCCCGCAGTCTCATCCGGCCGCGGGTTTATTTTAAAACCGTATTCAAAACCCATCGGACCTATCGGTGAAAATAATCTGATACCCGGCCCCACAGAAGTTCGCAAAGTAAAGGGATCAAGGTCATTGATATCTTTGAAAACATTTCCCGCATCAAAGAACCCGATTGCGGTCACATTCATTTGATCGAGCAAGGGATAGCGCAATTCAGAACTCAACAGGAGCCGAGAGTTTCCTCCCACGGCTTCACCCGCGTCCTGCGGGCCGATCTCATGATATTTATAACCTCGTAATGTTGTTGTCCCACCAGCAAAATATCTTTCAAATATTGGCAGATCTTCTCCGCCATAGGAATCAGCAACACCTACCGACCCTCTCTGGGCAAGCACAAGTCCCTTCTCTTTCCAGACCGTAAGAAACTTCGTCACGCTGGCATTTGACCTGTAAAAGTCATTATTCCCTCCAAACGGACCGCCTGCCAATTCAAAATCTAAAGAGCTGATACTCCCTTCAGTCGTATAGAATCTTCTGTCCCGTGTGTCCCTGGTGATTCTCGGCCGGAGACTGCTCGTTGTCGTCGTTCCCAGCTGAGACCGGATGACCTGTGACGTAATGTCAGGGTTAATATTCGAAACCTCGATCTCTTCAAATTTATAGTTCAAAGAACCGACAACATTTTCCATCAGTTGCTTACGAAAACCGAGATTCCCTCCGTTTGAATCTCTGTCGAAATATAAGAAATCTTCGTTTTTGTTATACAGGCTTGTAAAAAACCCTACTGCGGAATCGAATAAAGCCGGATCATCATAACTTATCTTAAACTGTGTCGACACGCCCGAAAGATAAGTGGCAACACCAAGCCTCTGTCCGCCTCCCATGAAATTATTCTGAAAAACCGAACCCCCAAAAATGAGGTTTTCCGTAGTGCTGTATCCGCCACCGAACGTAATAGTACCTGTCTCTGTCTCTTTGACTCTGGCGTCAATATCAATCATATCATCCTTATCGCTTCTTGATGTATCAATCTCAACATCACTGAAGAAACCGGTAAAATCTAATCCCCGCTTGCTTTTTCTGAGCTTCTCGCTATCAAATACCTCTCCCTCGCTCAGCTTGAAATTTCGGCGGATAACATTGTCCCTTGTCCTTTCATTTCCTTCGATATTAATGCTTCCGACAAAAACCCTTTTCCCCTTATCAACATCAAAGGTAACATCAACCAGTTTCTTCTCAAGATCGGTTTTGGTCCGGGGTGCGATATCAACAAGAGCATAGCCTTTCTGGGCATATAAATCTGTCAACCCGTCAATATCCCCTTTTAAATCCTTCCTGCTGAAAACCGATCCTTTTTTAAGGGAGAGCTTTTTACGCATCTCTTTTTCAGACACTTCAGGGTCACCGCTAAAATTCAGCTCTCCGACCTTAAACTGATCCCCCTCAATAACGGGTATGGTAACATATATCTCTTTTGTTGCTTTATTCATCTCTACACGGGGTTCTCCGATATGAGCCTGTATATAGCCATGGTTATAATAAAATTCTTTCACTCGTAACCGATCGTCTTTTAATATCTCTTTTATATATGACCCTTTTTTGGTAATAAAGGAAAAGAAGTTTTTCTCCTTTGTATCTATTGCCTTTCGCAGTTCCTTTTCTGTAAAAGACTTGTTGCCGGTAAAGGTGATTTTATCTATCCCCATTTTCTGTCCTTCGTCAATATGTATCTCCAGATCGACCCTGTTCGGATCAATCTCTATTTCCCGGGAATTGATCTCAACAAAAAGGTATCCTTTTGACTGATAGAGAATGCTTATCTTTTCTACAGACTCTTTCAAAAGGTTCTTATTGTATATGACATTCTCTTTGAGGGATAACTGTTCTCTGATATCATCTTCTTTGATCTTTTTATGACCCGATATAATAATTTTGTTGATGAATGGCTTTTCCATAACAACAAAGATGACCTTGAGACCGCCTTCAAAATCCTGAACATCTATTTTAACGTCCTTGAAAAATCCGAGATTATAAATCCCTTTCAGGTCTTCTCTTAATTTCTCAACTGAAAAATCGTCTCCGGGTTTTGATTTTACATGAAACCTGATCGTCGACTCCGCAACCTTTGAATGTCCCTTTATCTCTATATCCTTTATTTTAAGGACCTCATTTTCAGCAAACGCAGTCTGGGCAACAAAAATACTGAATAAAAAAACAAGGAAAAAGAGGGTCAAATGTTTACTCTTCACTTTTCTGCCCTAAGAGTGAGAATAATGTTTCTCATTAAATATTAGAAGATATCGCCAGGTCCTTTTTGTCAATAAATACGAGTTGATCTCCTTCGCGTTTTACCACGATCACTCCGCCGTCTTTAAATTTCCCTCTTAAGACCTCTTCTGATAAAGGATCTTCGATATATTTCTGCATGGTCCGTTTCAAAGGCCTGGCTCCGTAAGCGGGGTCATATCCTTTCTCGGCCAGCCACTGTTTGGCCTCGTCATCCATTTCCAGGGTCAACCCCCTCTCATCTACCAGATGCTTGTTCAGCCTTCCCAGAAAGAGGTCGACAATCTGTACAATATGCTCTTTGTCTAGAGGATGAAAGACGATAATGTCATCGACCCTGTTTAAAAACTCCGGATTAAAGATCCGTTTCAACTCACCCATCACTGAGTCTTTAACCCTGTCAAACGCGGTCTTTTCATCTGTTTTCTGAAACCCCATGGATGTGTTCTTTTCGAGAGCTCTTGCCCCCATATTTGACGTCATAATCAAAACGGTATTCTTAAAATCAACGACTCTTCCGTAACTGTCCGTAAGATGGCCGTCATCCATCACCTGAAGAAGAATATGAAAGATATCAACGTGGGCTTTTTCAATCTCATCTAAAAGGACAATCGAGTAAGGCCTTCTCCTCACCTGCTCGGTCAGCTGTCCCCCTTCTTCATACCCTACATATCCCGGAGGAGCCCCTGTCAGCCTGGAAGCGCTGAATCTTTCCCTGTATTCGGACATATCCAGCCGGATCAAAGCAGATTCATGCCCGAACAGAAACTCTGCAAGGGCTTTGGCCAGCTCTGTCTTGCCAACTCCTGTCGGTCCCAGAAACAAGAAGGTCCCGATAGGTTTGTTTACCGTTCTCAAACCGGCTCTCGACCGTTTGATTGCCTTTGCAACGGTATTTATCGCCTGCTCCTGTCCGATGATTCTCTCGTGCACCTCTTTTTCCATATTTAAAAGCCGGCTCGACTCCTGTTCATCTATACGGGTTGTGGGAATACCGGTCATTCGCGAGATAATATGAGAGATGTCCTTGCTGGTCACGACCGACTTGAAATCTTTCTGCTTTTCCTTCCACTTGGCTTTAGAGGTATCAAGTTTTCGAAGCAGCTCTTCCTCTTTATCCCTCAGATCAACAGCCTCTTCAAAATCCTGGTTTTCTATCTTGTCTTTTTTCTTTCTGGAGATCTCTTCGAGCCCCCTCTGGATTTCCCTGATTTCCGGAGGAAGCGTCTCTCTCTGCAGTCTCACACGCGAAGCAGCTTCGTCAACCACATCGATCGCCTTATCAGGCAGGAATCGGTCCGAAACATATCTGTCGGAAAGCCTGACCGCTGTAACAATCGACTCATCGGCAATCTTAATCTTATGATGTAATTCGTATTTATCCTTAAGGCATCGAATGATATCGATGGTTTCATCAAGAGACGGAGGATTGACCATGATCGGCTGGAATCTCCGCTCCAAGGCACCGTTCTTCTCAATATATTTTCTGTATTCATCCAGAGTGGTGGCACCGATACACTGGATCTCTCCTCTGGAAAGAGCGGGTTTTAACATATTCGAAGCATCGATCGAACCCTCTGCAGCTCCGGCGCCCACAAGGGTGTGAAGTTCGTCGATGAACAGAATAACATTTTCCGACTGGGTGATCTCCTTCATAATAGCCTTTAATCGCGCCTCGAACTGTCCCCGGTATTTTGTGCCGGCAACCAGAGCCCCCAGGTCCAGACAGACAACCCGCTTGTTATAGAGTATCTCCGGCGCCTCTTTTTTGATAATTTTTTGCGCCAGACCTTCAACGATCGCTGTCTTACCAACCCCCGGCTCGCCGATCAGAACAGGGTTGTTCTTGGTCCTTCGGCTTAAAATCTGTATGACCCTTTCGATCTCAACTTCCCTTCCGATAACAGGATCTAATTTGTTCTGAACAGCTAATTCGGTCAGGTCTCTTCCGAACTCATCCAGCGCCGGTGTCTTGGTCTTTTCTTTGGTGGTGGAAAGGGGTTCCTTTAAAAGATTCATGACCTGTTCCTTCGCATCAACAAATCTGACCCCCATGCTGTTCAAAACCTTATAGGCCACACCTTCCTTTTCCTTTAACAGGCCGAGCAAAAGATGCTCTGTTCCGATATAATTATGACCCATGAGCCTGGCCTCATCGACCGACAGCTCCAGGACCTTCTTCGCTCTTGGGGTAAAGGGGATATCTCCTATTGTTACGGTGTTATTGCTCAAGGGAAAGTGCCTTTCCAACTCTAACTTCAGATGCTTCAGCTCCACACCGAGCCTCTGGAGAACGGTAACCGCTATTCCGCCGCCGTCTTTAACGACCCCCATAAGGATATGTTCTGTTCCCAGATAATCGTTTCGAAATCTTTCCGCCTCTTCACGGGCAAGAATGATGACCTTTCTCGCTCTCTCTGTAAACCGTTTAAACATCTTTTTCCTCCTGGTCTTTTAGATAAATCTTCCCATCAACGAGATGGACAATTCTATCCGTTTTTTTTGCTAATTCGTGATTATGGGTTACGATAACAAATGTCTGCTTCTTTATTTTATTAATGCGTTGCAACAGCTCAAAAACAGAATCGCTTGTTTTACTGTCTAAATTTCCTGTCGGTTCATCGGCCAGAACCAGTTCAGGCTCATTCATTAAAGCCCTGGCTATAGCTACTCTTTGCTGTTCACCCCCGGACAGCTCTCCCGGCTTATGCCTGATCCTGTCCCCGAGGCCCACTTCAACAAGAAGCTCTTCAGCCCTTTTTGCCGCCTCCCCGTATTCTGTCCCCGCTATAAAAGCCGGCAAAGCAACATTTTCCAATGCAGAAAACTCCGGCAGCAGGTGATGAAGCTGAAAAATAAATCCTATCCTATTATTCCTAAAACTTGCAAGCTTTGCGTCCGTTAAAGCAAACACATCCAGTCCTTCAAAGTATACTGTCCCGTCTGTCGGCCTGTCAAGCGTTCCAAGGACGTGCAACAGCGTACTTTTCCCTGCCCCTGAAGCACCAATAATACTGAGCATCTCTCCCTTTTCGAGGGTCAGGTCAATGCCCTTTAAAACTTTTAATTCCAAACCGTTCATCTTAAACGATTTACCAAGACCGGTTGCTATGACAAAATCGTTCTTGGGCTTTTGTTCCTGATGATTATTCATGCCTTAGGGCTTCCACCGGATCCAGCTTTGCAGCCCGCCATGCCGGCAAGATACCCGCTATCAGGCTCAAAATAATGGCTGTCCCGATAATCAGGACAACATCCAAAGCTCCAAGCTTTACCGGAATTTTATCTAAATAATAAACGCTTTTGGGAAAAATATCAACCTTAAATATCCATTCGAGGAATTCGGCAATCTGATTCAAATAGATAGAAAGAACAAGGCCGCCAATACATCCCAGTACTGTTCCCATAATACCGATGATAAGACCCTGAATGGTGAATATCTTCATGATGCTTCTGTTGGTTGCCCCCATCGTTTTGAGAATCGCTATATCCTTGTTTTTTTCGAGAACAATCATAACGAGGGTACTGACAATATTCAATGAGGCAACGAGAATAATCAGCACCAGGATAACGAACATAGTGATCTTTTCTATCTTCAGGGCTGAAAAGAGGGTGGGGTTAAACTTCTTCCAATCGACAACCCAGTAATCATAACCGAGCATCTCCTGGATATGTTTTGCTATTGTATCGGCCTTGAATATATTATCGACCTTTACCTCCAGCCCGGCAACCTTGCTGCCGAGATTAAAAAACTCCTGGGCGCTTTTAATCGACATGAGCGCAAGATTCGAGTCATAATCATACATCCCGGTATGAAAAATCCCGACGACCGTATAGTTCATCATCCTCGGTATATTGCCAACCACGGTGATCTTTCCCGTGGGATAAAGGGCTGTCACTTTGTCCCCCATCTCCACCCCCAGACTCCTCGAAAGATCCCTTCCCAGAATAATCCCTCTCTGTTTTGATGAGGCCTTCTTGCTTTTCTCTTTGGTATCGATTAGGGATTTGATATCCCCCTCAACGATATTTTTCTCCAGGTCTGTTGCCTGTCTGTCCCCTAGGGGATCGATCCCCTTGATGGCAACGCCGGATACATTGTTCTTTGTGTAAAGCATGGCCTGATTAAGAATAAAGGGAGAAGCCGATTTTACATGTGCCAGTCCCTCTATCTTGCTTATCACTTTTTGATAATCATCCAGGAGAAAGGCCTTTCTATTCATAATCCTGATATGGGCATGGGTCCCGAGAATCTTGTCCCTGAGCACATCCGCAAAACCGTTCATGACACCGATAACAACGATCAGTGCCATCACACCGACAAATATGCCCACAACAGAAATCAGGGTAATCAGTGAAAGGTAGAACTGTTTCCGCTTTGAGCGTAAATATCTTAAACTGATATACGTTTCAAAAGACATGTTTTTAAGATAGTTCCTCTTCTTCTTTTTTTAGCTGAGGAAACAGGATGACATCTCTGATTGACGGAGACCCCGTGAGAAGCATAACAAGCCGGTCGATTCCTATCCCTTCTCCGGCTGTCGGCGGCATGCCGAATTCCAGTGCCCGTATATAATCCTTATCGATAGAGACCATTCCCTCTTCCTCGCTCTTTGATGCTTTCAGCTGTTCCTGAAATCTTGCCTCCTGATCCATCGGATCGTTCAGCTCGGTATAGGCATTACCGATCTCTTTTGCAGCGATAAAGAACTCAAATCTCTCGACAAGCCCCGGATCATCTTCCTTCTTCTTTGCCAGCGGGGATATCTCAATAGGATAATCGGTTATAAAGGTCGGCTGGATCAATTTCGGCTCGACAATCCGCTCGAAAATCTCATTCAAAAGCTTTCCGTGGCTCTCATCCCCTGCAAGGGGTATTTCCAGTTTCCGGGCAAATTGTCCTGCCTCTTCCTTATCCCCCAGAATCTTTTCATCGGCATTTCCAACCTCAATCAGAGACTCCTTTAATGTATACTTCTTCCATGGGGCTGCCAGTTCAATATCCTGCCCGTCAAAATGGATGCGGGTAGTTCCAAGAACCTCTGTTGCAACCTCAGGGATCATCTTCTCGGTCAATTCAATCAGGTCATGATAATCGGCATAGGCCATATAGAACTCCAGCATGGTAAATTCCGGATTATGCGCCGTTGATATTCCTTCGTTTCTGAAACTCCGGTTGATCTCATAAACACGCTCAAGCCCGCCGATGATCAGTCTTTTCAGATAAAGCTCCGGAGCGATCCTGAGATAAAGGGTCATATCGAGGGTATTATGATACGTCACAAAGGGCTTTGCCGCCGCACCTCCCGGAAGGGGCTGCATCATGGGTGTTTCAACTTCCAAAAACTCCATCTTTTTCAAGAAGTTTCTGATGCTTTCGATAATCCGGCTCCTTAAAACAAAGACCTCTTTGACCTCTTCATTGGCAATAAGATCGAGGTATCTCTGGCGGTACCGGGTTTCAATATCTTTTAGTCCGTGCCACTTTTCAGGAAGGGGTCTCAGCGATTTGGAAAGAAGCTTAAAATCCTCGGCCCATATGGTCAGCTCTTCTGTTTTGGTCTTAAAAACCCTGCCGGTCACACCGATAAAGTCCCCGATATCGCACTTGAGAAAAAGTTCAAACAGACCGGCCTCGACCTGGTCCTTTCTGATGTAGATCTGAATCTTTCCGGTAAAGTCCTTGATATGACAGAATACCACCTTTCCGTGCTTTCTTTTTGTCATTAACCGGCCGGCCACAGTAAATCTCTCGGTAATCGTTTCAAACTTCTCGCTTTCAAGCCCGGAATATTTCTCCAGAATAGGACGGATGGTCTGGGTGCCCTTGAACCGGTTGATATAGGGGTTGACCCCTGCTTCTTTAAGCTCTTTCAGCTTTTCTCTTCTCTGTGAAATTAAATCTTTTGTCTCATCCACGATACGCTAACTCCCGTTTTTATTTCACCTTATTCTTTTTCCCGTTGACAGAACAGTATAGCCAAGAGTATGACACACCGTCAAGCAAAAAGGCCAAAACGCCTATTCTGCCCGGCTTTTAAATAAATATCCCTCGATAAACTGATCAATACCGCCGTCCAGAACCGAATCCACATCCCCCACCTCTATCCCGGTCCTGTGATCCTTGATAATCCGATAGGGGTGGAGAGTATAAGACCTTATTTGACTTCCCCATGCTATCTCTTTTTTCTCTTTGTGCATCTTGTCTATCTTTTCCTGTTTTTTTTCCCTTTCATATTCATACAACCTTGACCGTAAAACCTTCATGGCCATCGCTTTATTCTTATGCTGCGACCTTTCATTCTGACACTGGACAACAATCCTTGTCGGCAGATGTGTGATCCGCACAGCAGAATCGGTCACATTAACATGCTGGCCTCCTGCACCGCTTGCCCTGTAAGTGTCTATTTTTAAATCAGATTCTTTTATTTCTATCTCAATATTATCCTCGATTGAGGGGATTACAAATACTGAGACAAAAGAGGTATGCCTTCTCCGTCCGGTATCAAAGGGAGAAATACGCACCAGCCGGTGGACACCGCTTTCCCCTTTGAGATAGCCGTAGGCATACTCTCCCGACATCAGAAGGGTAACACTCTTAATGCCCGCTTCATCTCCGGGTTGATAGTCGATGATATCCCTTTTAAAACCTTTATTTTCCGCCCATCTCATATACATTCTCAGCAGCATCTCAGCCCAGTCTTGCGACTCGGTCCCGCCGGCTCCCGGATGGAACGTAACAATGGCATTGCCGGCGTCATGTTCTCCGGAAAGAACAATCCTGTATTCTTCCTGTTGAATTTTTTCTTTAAAATCGCTTAAAGCCTTTTCCAGGCTTTTCAGCAAAGACTTGTCTTCGGTTTCTTCTTCTACAAGTTCCAAAAGGAGTTCCTGTTCATCCAGGTCTTCTTTTAAACTATTTATACATGTCATTATATCATTTAATCTCGACCGCTCTTTGAGTATCTTCTGGGCTTCCTCATTATTATCCCAGAGTCCCTCTTTCAGCATCTCCTTTTCTATCTCTTCAAGCCTTTTCTTTTTGGGATCGAGGTCAAAGATAGCCTTTCAGTGTAGAAAAACGTCCCTTTAAACCCAAAAACTCCTTTTTCAGCTCATGCAGCATAGCATTTCTCCTATAATCATTCCCTTATCGATAAGAATTTCTTTCCTTTCTATATTTTAAAAGAAAAGTTGTTGAAAAAACAGAGAAAACAACAATGATACAAAAATAAGCAACAATATCCCCATACCGGGTATAAAAGGTTATCCCTTGATCTCTTGGGATGATCTCTCCCTCAATTGCTGTCCTTAAAAATATCTCAGTATTCTTTGTTATCCGGCCTGTCTGGTTTATCAGTCCCGAAACCCCTGTGTTGGCTGACCTGACTATCGGCACTCTGTTCTCAATAGCTCTGAAAACCACTATTGAGATATGCTGGTAAGGAGCGGCGCTTTCACCGAACCAGGCATCGTTTGTGATATTGACAAGAAACTGAGCCCCGTTTTTTACCAGCCTCCTCGCATATTGCGGGAAGATGATCTCAAAACATATCTGAACCCCGAATTTCTTTCCCTTGACGTCCATGATGCTGTACTCTTCCCCGCGGTGAAATTCTCCGATACCCTCGACCATCTTCTCAACAAAAAAGAAGAACTTTTTCAAAGGGACATATTCTCCAAAAGGGACCAGATGAATTTTGTCATACATCCCCGTCACTTCTTTCTCGGGGTTGATAAGATAAGCCCGGTTATAGAACCCGATCTTACCATCGACATACTGACGGGCCGGACTTCCAAACAGTATGGGAGCATTTGATGCCTCTGCAAGAGAGAGAACTTTTTCAGAATACCCCTTATCAGACTGAAAATAAAAGGGAGCGGCGGTCTCCGGCCACACAATGAGGTCGGGACGGTTCTTTGATAACTTCATGGTCAATCCCTTATAGATATCTACGGTTTCTCGTACATACTCAGAGTCCCACTTTCTGCCCTGGTCTATATTCCCCTGAACCACCGAGACTTTAAGCCGGTTTTTATCCTCTTTTGCCTGTTTCTCATAGCTATTAATTTTCAAGGAGCCGTAAAGCATTGACAGAGAAAAGCTTAAAAAGAGAAGCAGAATAATAACCTTTTTAGAGGGGGTGTATTCTTTGCTGATCGTAGTCCCAGTGAGAATGTACTGCCCCATGATGTTTTCAGTTAAAAGGAAGATCAGTGAGTTTATCAATACGATAAAAAAAGATACCCCATAGATGCCTGTGATATCGGCGAACTGAATGATTCGAAGGCTCATAAACTGGGAATATCCAAGAGCGGCCCAGGGAAATCCCGTCAAGACATAGCCCCTTAAAAATTCCAGTGCTACCCAGAGAAAAGGAGCAAGGATCCATTTCTTATATCCGTCCTCTTCGCTCAAAAACCCCAGAAAAAAGCCGAACAGGGCCACATAGAAACTGAGATAGACGACCAGCATAAAAAGGATAAGATAGCTGAGAAGGACCGAGAGGTTCCCGTAGTTGATCATGGTATTCACAACCCAGTACAAAACCCCGGCAAAATAGATAAACCCGGAAATCCAGGCAAACCAGAAAGATTGAACCGGGTTTTTTCCTTTTAATGCCAAAAAAAGAGGAACAAGGGCAATCCATGCGAGGAATCCCATATTGAATTTGGGGAAAATCAGAACCAGAAATATTCCCGAAATAACAGAACAGATCATTTCACTTTTCTTCATAATGATACCTTTAAAACTAATGATTGATCCTTAGCAAAAACCTTTTTTCTAAGCTTTTGACTATCATCTCACTTTTACATGATAATTGAAAGAGTTACAAACAGTTTTGTTTGTGAATGATTGAGAGCAAAAGGTCAGTGCGTCTTATTCTGGGAAAGATACCTTTCCCAGACCTTTCGATACATGTTTGACGGAGGTATCTGAAAAAAGCGGTATGCCAGATATGTCGTAGGTCTTTCCGGCTCCTTAAGAAGTTGCAGGTCGGTCTCGCTGAGCGACCTGTCCCCTTTAATGAGATTGCAGCTCTGACAGGCCACAACAACATTTTCCCACGTCGTCCTGCCTCCCCTCGATTTCGGAACAATATGATCGATGGTGAGGTAACTGTGATTTTTGCCGCAATACTGACATCTGAACTGATCCCGTTTCAAGACATTCTTCTTGCTGAAGGGAAGGGCCTTTTGATAAGGCTTTTTGATATATTTCATCAGTCTGATAACAACAGGGAGTCTCATGGAAAAAGAAGGGGAACGGACTATCTTACTGTCAAATTCTACATTTTCCGCCTTTCCGGAAAGCACGAGAACAATTGCCCTCTTTGCATTACAGAAATGCAACGGCTCAAAGGTTTGATTTAATACGAGAACCTTAAAAAAGTTCATAAAGATAATTTACTCAAAAATTTTTTCTATTATAGTGCTTATTCCTGAACTGTCAACCCAAATTTATCTTTATCCAGTTGACTGATATGGGATAATGGGGTATCTTGAGTGTTTAAAAACACAGTTAACAATAAAGACATCCCACATATGAAAAAAAAGGTTTTTTTTGTCCTTTTGATTGTATCGATTCTCATCGGCTCTTCCATCGGGGCATTTTTCAGTTATTTAAGAGACCTTCCCCAGATAAAGCAGTTGGAGACATTTCAGCCGAAAACTATTACCAAGATATATTCAGATCATGACGAACTCATCGCCGAGTTTTTTCAGGAAAACAGGGTTCTCGTTCCCCTTTCAAAAATTCCCAAACACCTGAAAGACGCGGTATTGGCTGTAGAAGACTCCCGTTTTTACGAACATTACGGAATCGATATCAAAGGAATTCTCAGGGCATTCTGGTCAAATATCAGGGCAGGCAAGATCGTCGAAGGAGGGAGCACATTAACCCAGCAGCTCTCAAAGGTTCTCTTTCTTACCCCGGAAAAGACCTTTTCGAGAAAAATCAGAGAGGCGGTCCTGGCCCTGCAAATTGAAAGGAATTACTCCAAGGATAAAATACTTGAAATGTATCTCAATCAGATCTACCTGGGAAGCGGTGCCTACGGTGTTGAAGCAGCCGCGAGAACCTATTTTGGAAAAAGCACGTTGGAACTTGAGCTTGCCGAATCAGCAATGATTGCCGCTTTGCCCAAGGCTCCCACTTTCTATTCCCCACTCAACAATTTAGAGAAGGCTAAGGAAAGGAGAGACCATGTACTGGAAAGACTGTTCAAACTGGGATACATCTCAAAAGAAGAACTGTCAAAAGCCCTTTCCACGCCTGTCCAACTGAACCCCTCGAAAACCAGGGAAAAAAAGTTCCTCTATTTTGTCGATTATATCCGCCAACAACTGGAAGACAAATACGGCAACGCAGCCATATACAAGGGCGGACTGAATGTCCATCTCACTCTCAATGTCGCCATGCAGGAACAGGCCGAGAAATCGATAAGAAAGGGCCTCCGACAACTCGATAAAAGACAGGGATTCAGACCGATAAACCGGGAAACAATGAACTTTCTCCCCTCTCTTCAACAAACTTCTCCCGTGTATAACCGGGGGGGGCTCATTTACGGAACAATCACCAAGGTCATGCCCGATTCGGTTCTTCTGGAAATAGGGGGTTTTCAGGGAAGGATAATCTTAAAAAATATGAGCTGGGCAAAAATCGAGAACCCCGCCTCATATTTTAAGGTCGGGGATACCATCCTTTCAAGAATTATCAGGATTTACGACAGGGGAACGATAAAATACGAACTGGCTCTTGAACAGGAACCCGAGGTCGAGGGCTCTCTTGTCGCCATTCAGCCGGAGACCGGCGCTATCAAAGCCATGGTCGGGGGGTATGACTTTCATAAAAGCGAATTCAACAGGGTAACGCAGGCAAAGAGGCAACCAGGATCTGCTTTCAAGCCGTTTATTTATGCGTCTGCCATCGACAACGGCTATACTGCTGCCGATATCATTATTGACGCACCTGTTATTTATAAAGACCCGTCAAAAGAGCAGGACTGGAAACCGAAAAACTTTTCAAACAAATTTTACGGCCCCATCACCATAAGAGATGCATTGGAACATTCGCGAAACGTCGCTACAATAAGGCTTCTGGATAAAATAGGGGTTAACACTGTTATCGATTACGCCCACAGAATGGGGATTAAGAGTGTCCTTCATCCTTACCTCTCCCTGGGTCTCGGTGCCTTTGAGGTCTCTCCCCTGGAATTAACCGCTTCCTACGGGGTTTTTGCCAACAGGGGAATAAGGGTTGAGCCTTTTGCTATCCGTTATATTACAGGCATCGACGGGAAGTTTATCGAGGAAAACAAACCGGTTGTTTCTGACGTTTTAAGCCCTGAAACCGCTTTCATTATCACCAATCTGCTCAAAGGGGTTGTGGAAAACGGAACAGGCTGGCGTGCAAAAGCCCTGAAAAGGCCTGTTGCCGGAAAAACCGGGACAACAAACGATTTCAGGGACGCCTGGTTCATGGGATACATCCCTCATCTTGTCACAGCTGTCTGGGTCGGGCATGACGATAACAGGAGCCTCGGCAAAAACGAAACCGGTTCCCGTGCGGCAAGCCCCATATGGGTTGACTTCATGCAAAATGTTATCAAGGACTGGCCAGTCGAAGATTTTGAGGTTCCTGAAAATATCACCTTCTTTGATATCGATCCAAAAACCGGTTTACTTCCCCCTGAAGACCGTGAAACAGATACCATAAAAGAAGCCTTTATCAAGGGAACAGAGCCGAAGGAATCAGAGGACGATGATATAAGATAGGACAAAAGATTATCGGGAATCGTTCCCGATTAAGGCCTCAACAAACTCTTCGGGATGAAACTCTTTCAGGTCATCCAGCCCTTCTCCGATACCGACATATCGGATCGGTTTTTTCAATTCATGTGAAATGCTTACGGCAATCCCGCCTTTTGCTGTTCCGTCCAGCTTGGTCAGAACAAGACCGGTCACACCAAGGGCTTCATCAAACATCTTTGCCTGCATGAGCGCATTCTGGCCGCTTGTCGCATCCAGAACCAGGAGGGTCTCGTGAGGAGCCCCGCTCAGCCCTTTATCCATAACTCTCTTCATCTTTTTAAGCTCTTCGGTCAGGTTGACATTGGTGTGGAGCCTTCCGGCCGTATCAGCAATAAGAATATCGTACCCCCTGCTTTGCAATGCCGATATTGCATCAAAGATAACAGCCGATGCGTCCCCTCCCTGCTGATGTTTGATGCACTCAACGCCTGTCCGGTCTGCCCATATTGAAAGCTGTTCGATCGCCGCGGCACGGAAGGTATCGCCGGCAGCCAGAAGAACTTTCTTCCCCTCTTTTTTAAAAAGATGGGCCATTTTGCCGATGGTTGTTGTTTTTCCCGCTCCATTAACACCGATAACCATGATAACGAACGGTGAAGCGGTTACGCTCAATTTTCCGCCGCTCTCTTGAAGAATAGTAAGCAGTATCTCCTTTAAAGAAGAAGACATCTCCTCATAACCCCTGATCAAGCCCCTGTCCGCCCGCTCCTTTAATTCGTCAATAATTTCGGTTGTTGTCTTCACTCCCAGATCGGCCAGGATCAGAACCTCTTCCAGTTCATCAAAGAATTCTTCATCAAGCCCCGTCCCTTTTGCAAGCAGTCCTCCAATCCGGTGAGCCAAAAACTCCCGGCTCCTATGAAGACCTTTTTGCATGAAAGCAAACAGATTTCCGTTCTTTTCCATAATTATTTTCCCTCAGGAATTTTACGATAAGAAAGAGACAGCGGGCAATGGCTTTACGTTCAATGATTGTTTTCGTTCAACTTCAAAGAGACAACCGTTGAAACCCCTTCTTCTTCCATGGTCACACCGTAGAGAACATCGGCAAAGGACATTGTTCGTTTATTATGTGTGATAACAATAAACTGGGTCCTTTCGGATAGTTCTCTAAGAATCCTGGAAAATCTTTCAATATTTGATTCATCCAGGGGAGCATCAACCTCATCAAGCAGGCAGAAAGGACTCGGTTTGACAAGGAAAATGGCAAAGAGCATGGCAACGGCTGTCAATGCTTTTTCTCCAGCCGAGAGCAGCGTGATGCTCTGGAGCCTTTTCCCAGAAGGCTGAACCATCATATCAATACCGGTCTCCAGAAGATTGTTCTCATCGGTAAGAACCAGCTCACCTTTTCCTCCCTCGAACAGTCTCGGATAGATATCCTGAAAACCGGCATTCACGGCATCAAAAGTCTTTTTAAAAAGCTGTTTTGTTGTCCTGTTGATCCGGTCGATCACGCTGTGCAAAGACTCAATGGACTGGACAAGGTCGTTTCTCTGTTCACTCAAAAAACTGTACCTCTCTTCAAGGCTCTTGTATTCCTCTATGGCCATCAGGTTGACATCTCCGAACCCCGATAACTTTTCTTTTAATTCGTTCAGTTCCTGCTCCTTCTCATCTGACGGAAAATCTTCCTGATATTTTTCCAGGACATCCTGCAATTCACACCCATAGTCGATGGTTATTCTCTCTCTGATGTTGTTCATTTTCGTATTGAGTTCGGTCCGCTTGATGTCAATCTCGCTGACCCGGCCCTTGAGCTCATCGATTGTGCCCCTCAGCCTTTTTGTCTCGTTCTCAAGTATCGTAAGACCCTCTCTTTTTTCCGCAAAAACCTGCTCTTTACTCCTGACACTCTCTTCGATCACCGCTTTGTTATCAAACAATTCCTTCAGAGAAGATTCCATTTCATTGATCGATTCAATATTCTCTGTCTCCCTACTCTCTTTTCTCAAGGAATCCTCTTTTAAATCCTCGATCCTTCCCTCAATATCATCTTTCCTCTGGTTAATCTGCTGAAGCTTCAAAAGGCTGTTCTCTTGTTTACCCATAAGCGATGTCAGGGTAACGGTCATTTCCGACAACGCGTTCTTTATTGTTTCCCGGTCCTGATTGAAACGGGCAATCGATTCCTGGATCTGATTAATCTCGCTCTCCCCTGCTTCTTCCTTCTCTGTCAAAGAGGTAAGGCGGTTCTCGATCTCTTCGATCTTTTTTCTGATTTCCTGTCCCTCTTTTCCCAGCTGATTCCTCTCGAAATCGAACAGGTCAATTCTCTTTTTTATCCGTGTATATTCCTCTTCCAGATGCTGGAGATCTTTTCCTAATTCGAGCGATTCCTTTTCCAGATCGATCCGCGTCGCGTCGAGCCCCTCCCATTCAACTTCCAGAGTACTGATCTCCTCTTCGATTTCGCTTCTCAGGTGTTTCTTTTCTTCCAGCTGACGATTCAGCAGGTCAATCTCTGACCTCAGTTCTTTCATGACCCTGTTTTTCTTGAGCAGCTGAAGGTTGGTGCTGTTTTTTAAGTTCCCCCCGATTGTCACACCGGAAGGCTCCAGAACATCTCCCCCCAGGGTAACAAGGGTAAAAGGAAGTTTCTCCTCCGTGTATAATTCGAGCGCTGTGGGAAAATCTTTCACGACAACGACATCCCCCAGTAAAAATTCCAGAACATCTTTAAAACCTTCTTTATATTTGATGAGGTCGAGCGCCTTTCCGACAACTCCGCTTTCTCCATTAAGAGATATGGAGTTCATGTTAGCACATATTTTAGGCTTCTTCGGAATAAACGTTCCCCTTCCCTTCTCATTCGATTTAAGACAGGTGATAGCCTTCTCGATATTTTTATGATCCTCCACAACAAGACTCTGTAGTTTTTCTCCCAGTACAGCGGTCAAGGCCACTTCATACTCTGAAGAGGTCTCCAGGAGGTCAGCGACAACACCGTGGATCCCCTCGATGTGGGAAGATCCGTTCTGGGCTTTCAGCAGATAACGTACACCCTGCTCATAACCTTCTAGGCTGCTTTCCAGCTCCTCAAGAGATTTAAGACGGGAAGATTTGCCGGCAAGATTGTTTTGTATCTCAATCATGCTGTTCTCAAGGGATCTGTCTCTCTCCTCAGCTTTTGCCAGCCTTTCCCTGACCGATTCCCTGTCCCTTTCTGTTTCCGAAAGTTTCTCTTTGAGAAGAAGGCTCTCCTTCTTCCCCGTCTCCAGACCTTCCTCCAGGTCTTGACGCCTTTTCAGGTCATCCGCCCTCTCTTCCTCCAGCCTCTTTTCTGAATACTGTATGTTCTCCCACTTATTAGTCAGGGAAGAAACCTGATTTTTATCCTGAGAAATCTGGCTGATCAATTCGACATGCAGGGCCTTTTTTTCATTCAATTGATTCATCACCTGGTTAATCTTCTCCTCCAGGACATCGAGCCCCCTTTTCTTCTCGGCAATTCGCCCCTGCTCCGAACCGATCTCTTCTGTGTACTGCTCTTCTTCTCTCTTATAATTAACAACCTCTTGGTCCAGCTCCTTTAATTTCTCTTCAAGAAAGACAATCTCTTTTCCATCCCTCTCTTTCTCGGTTTTAATATCTTCTATCTGCTCTTTTAAACGCTCAATCCTATTTTCGATTCTGTTGATCTCACCGGCTACATCAAAAGCCTTCCCCTTCTCCTCGGAAAGGCCCTTTTCACTCTCGACGATTTCCAGTTTTAGATTCTCTATTTTATTTTCAAGGGTGGAATTTTTCGCACTCAATTCGGTCTCTTCACCGCTTGTCTTCTCAAATTCCCCGTTCCAGGTTTCAAGTTCCTTCTTGAGGTAAGAATATTTGCCCGAAAAGATGGTCAATTCCAAACCCTGTATTCTCTTCTGGTATTCCTTATACCTCTCTGCCTTTTTTGCCTGCCGCTTCAGGGAATTGACCTGTCGGCGTATCTCGGAGATTATATCTTCAAGCCTTACAAGATTCTGGTTTGAGTGCTCCAGTTTCCTGAGCGCTATCTCCTTTTTATGCTTGTATTTGATAATCCCGGCTGCTTCTTCAATAAGACACCGCCTGTTTTCCGGTTTGGAATTGATGATGGAACCGATCTGTCCCTGTTCAATTAGGGAAAAAGCATGCGTGCTGACACCGGTATCGAGAAAGAGGTCAACGATATCTTTTAACCGGCAAGGAATCTTATTGATTAAATACTCACTCTCACCGCTCCTGAAAAGGCGTCTGCTGATTCTGATCTCATCAAAATTTCCCCATTCAGCAGGCAGTTCCCCTCTCAGGTCGCCCATTACCAGAGAAACTTCGGCCAGTCCATGAGGTTTTTTCTCCTGCGTCCCGTTAAAGATGATATCTTCCATCTTCTTCCCTCTGAGGAGCTTCGGACTCTGCTCACCCAGAACCCATCTTATCGCATCATAAATATTGCTCTTTCCGCAACCATTCGGACCGACAATCGATGTCACGCCCCGGCTGAATTCCAGTCTGATATCATCAATAAAAGACTTAAAACCCTTCATTTCCAAGGCTTTAAAGTACATTAGGATTTCCCTGGTAGATTTTTATACATTTTTCCATACTATTAGCAATTTTTTTAGCATTTTACAAGCCATATGTAAAGAAAAAAATACAACAAATTGTATAATTTTTTTCCGGTACCACAATATATAGTATGCACTTTCTCGTTGATTTTTTTAGGGATCAAGCTTATAATTTCCCTATCCATTTTATTATTGTTATCTTGGGATTATCGACATGACAACCGCAGGAAAACAAATCGGAGAATTTTTAAGCAAAAAGAGAGACAGGCTTGCAACCCTTCTTCTCGAAACAAAAATCACACCGAATATGCTGACCCTTGCCGGTTCAGCTGTCAATCTCTTTGCCGCGATTTTCCTTGCAACAGGACTGCATAGAACAGCCGGATTTATAATGATCCTTGCAAACAGTTTCGATGTTCTCGACGGGGCATTGGCCAAGGTCTCAAATCGATTAACCCGGTTCGGAGATTTTCTGGACTCTACCATAGACAGATATTCTGACCTTTTCATTTTCTCTGGGCTGATTGTCTTCTATTCGATTCATCATAAAACCGTTTATGTCATCCTCGTCTGTATTGCGATGACAGGGGCTGTTGCAACGAGCTATATCCGGGCAAAGGGTCAAAATGTACTCCCCATAAAATGTGATGCAGGCTTCATGGAAAGACCGGAACGCATCATTACGCTGATTATCGGTGCTCTTTTCAACCATATCCATGTTTCAATCTGGATTATCGCATTCCTAGCCCAACTGACAGTAATCCATAGAATATTATATGTGAAAAAGGGTCTTGAAAAACTGCCGGAAACAGAAAATAGTGATGGCAAACCGGACATCTATGAAGGGAAAAGCCCGTTGGCGTCGCTGCTTTTGAGAATACTCTTTCTCGATTTTGAAAGAACGACCTGGCAGTTCGATCTGACATGCGCCGTTATTATTTTTATCCTTATTTTCCCGCCTTTTTAAAAAACATACCTCTTCTGAAGATTTATAAGGGCTCGTACTTATAGTCTTTTTTTCTGATGACCATCACAGGACAGGGTGCCAGACGCAAAACCTTTTCCGCAACGCTTCCGATCAACACATGGCTGAGGCCGGTCCGTCCGTGGGTTCCCATAACGATGAGATCCGCTTTCAGCTTTTTAGCCTCGTTAACGATCTCTACAAAAGGCTGTCCCCATCTCATATCGGTCTTTATCTGACATTTTTTTAGAAAGGGTTCGGAAATTAATTGCTTCAACTCTTTTTCTGCTTCCTCTTCCTGATTTGCTTTGATCTTTTCTATAAAACCCAGTTCAAAATCTATCTCTGACAGGTCAACTTTCGGTTCTCGTAGAACATGGAAGACCGTTATTTTGGCCTTAAATTTTTCGGCAATCGTAACAGCATTGTCCAGAATGGCTTTTGAATCTTCGGTAAAGGTGATGGGAACTAAAATGTTCTTTATCTTCTCCATATCTCACCCCTCCTAAAAATATTTTAAAGTGATATTGATTTTACATGAAACCGCAAAAAAAACAAAGGAAATTCGGGAAGAGCGCTATGCCTGCATTCTCCTTACATAGATTTCACTGGAAATATCGGAATCGATAGCCAGTGTTGTTTCTCCGACCTCGATAACAAACGAAGGGTATCGCTGGTGAAGCCTGATAATGCTTCCGGGGGTAAGGCCCATGACGGTCAGCTGGTCAAGCCTTGCGTGATACTTGGATGTTAAAAAGATAACCTTGGCCTTTTCGCCGATTCCAAGGTCCGTAAGAGGGATTACCAGCGGCTTCATCGGCCTCTTTGCTTTTTTACAGCAGGGGCCCGAAGGGATCGGTTTACCGTGAGGACAAACAGGGGGATGGCCTAAGAAGGTGCAGATGTTATCCGTAACCTCAGGGTCCAATATATGCTCAATCTTGCAGGCCGTCGATTCGATCTGTTCCTCCCTTAAATCGACGAGCACAAGAGAAAAAAGCCTCTCCGCAAGACGATGCCTCCTTACAATACTTCTCGCCCTTTCCTCTCCTCCCTGGGTAAGATGGATGCTCTCATTATCGATACTGATATAATTTCGATGATTAACTTCCTCTAAAAGTTCATCAAGTCCGGTCTCGTTTCCCCAGCTTTCTTTAAAATCCATGAGAGAAGATTTTTTCTCCTCTCTCATCATCCATATCGTTTCTAAAACCTCATCAATTCTATCTTCATTGATCATCTTTTGCACCTTTCCCTTTTAATAATCTTCTAAAAAGTCCTACAATCGCTGATCGTTCCGGAAATTTGTAATGACAGTTCGGACAACCGATCAGATTACAGCCGCATTTCGTCGTACAATCCGTAAAACATTTCACATCTTCCAGTTTAAAATGATACCCGCAAAGGGGACAGGTCACTGTCTCATCTTTCTTTAATAACCCGCTAAATTCCTTCATAGAGAAATCCCCGTTTTGATCAGGATAAAATTCAAAGCTCCTCCCACCAGAAAGGCAAAGGGGAAAATAAACAACACCATGCCGAGTGATACCTTGAACCCTCTTTCCTTGATCATCATAAAGTAATTGGCAATACAGGGAACAAAAAGGGTCAGGGTAACCATGCTCACCACGATCTGAACGGGGTTCAGTTCCCCGGCCTTGGCCATGGAAAAAAGACCGGCCACTCCGTAATCTCTTCTTAAAAATCCTGCGATAAAAGACTCTGTCGTCTCCGCCGGCAGACCCAGAAAATTAACAATTACGGGAGAAGCAAGCTTCTCTAACAGCACTAACATTCCTGTTCTGTCCAGGGCAAAGAGAACAGCCGTCCCCAGCATAAAAAGAGGCACGGCCTCCTTTAAATACCACTCTATTCTGGCCGTTGTCTTGATAAGGGTATTTGAAAGCTGGGGCATTCTCAAGGGGGGGAGTTCAAGGATGAAGTCGGAATCTTTCCCGGGAATGACCAGAGAGGCCAGATAACCCACAACCAGCATGACACCGATAACCACGCCTCCCCATATCAAAACCGCTTTAAACGATAAAATACCCAGGATTCCTAGAATAACCCCGAGCTGGGCGGAACAGGGAACTCCCAGAGCCAGAAGAAGGGTCACGAGGATTCTTTCTTTATTGGACCCGAGAATCCTGGTCGTCATCGTCGCCATTGTGTCGCAGCCAAGTCCAAGAACCATGGGAAGGACCGCCTTGCCGTTAAGGCCCATCAGCTTGAAAATATTATTGACCATGACGGCCAGTCTCGGAAGGTAACCGGTGTCTTCGAGGATACTGAAGGCAATAAAAAACGTCGTTACGATCGGCAGTATCAGGGCAATCGAATAGGTCAGGGCAACCGTAATGATACCGTATTCTCCGACAAGAAAATCCTGAATGATCTTTACTGGGACAAGAAACTCAACGGCCTGTTTCATCCAGGGGTTGATATACTGTTCAAAGACCGTACCCTCCAGAAAGTCGACACCGACCTGGGCACCGAGATTGCCAACAAATTGATACGTCAGATAAAGAACCGTTATCAGAGTGATGAAACCCCAGAAGGGATGCATTGTCATCTTGTCAAAAAATCCCGAAAGGCCCTTTTTTACTGTTTTCTTTTTCGTTCTTACCTCTTCTAAAATCTTGTCAACCTGTTCCAGTTTTTTGCGGTTCAAAACGGTTCTGAGCGGTTCCCTGAAATGGGACTGGGTCCTTTCCACTATGGAATCGATGACCTTTCTCTTTTCCTCAGATAGATTCTTCTCTATCCACTCCTTCAAACTTTCATCCCCTGAAAGAATCATCAGGGAGAGAAATCTCCTGCTCAGGTTCAAATCGGGAAGGTAATCGCTAATCTGATTGATCGCTTCTTCCACCCGGTCATGGTATTTCAATAATAATTTCGATTTTCCAGGGCTATTGAGAGACTTTTTAAGCTTATCCATTCCTCTGTTCTGTATCGCTATGGCCGGTATGACATCAACTCCGAGAATCTCTGAAAGTTTTTTTATGGCGATAGAAAAACCGCGGCTCCTCGCCTCATCCAGCATGTTAAGGACCAGAACAAAGGAAAGACCGGCTTCTGCCAGCTGTATCGTTATCAAAAGCGCTCTTCTTAAGTTCTTCGAATCCGCCACCTGCACAATCAAACTGTCCCCCTCGTTCATAAGAATATCTCTGGTTACCTTTTCATCCTCTGACATGGGAATGAGATTATTAACACCGGGGGTATCGGTTATGAGATGCTTTTTCTGATTGAAAGACGAGAATCCCTTGGTGACTTCTACCGTGGTGCCGGGATAATTGGAAACCGTCACATAGCGGCCGGTGAGAAGCCTGAAGATAACGCTTTTCCCGACATTCGGATTCCCGACAAGGATAACTTTCTCGATATCATCGGAAACCTCCATTAATTGTTCCTCTTTACATTCCAAGCCCTATTCCTCCTTACCCAAGAGATTCCTTTTTACAATCTTTGCAGAGACCGTAAAGCTCCAATTTATGATTTAAGACTGTAAATCCCCTTTCACGGCTTATCTTTTCCTGAAGCTTCTCAATCACCGGGCTGCTGAACTCCACAATTTTCCCGCAATTACTACAAATCAGATGGTCATGATGCTGATGATCAAAAACGTGCTCATATCGTGTCTGTCCATCTCCAAAGTTAAGCTCATGCGCCAGCCCGCACTCCACCAAAAGATTCATCGTTCGATAGACCGTTGCCAGACCGATAGAAGGATCCTTCTTAGATACGATTCTGTAAAGTTCCTCAGCGCTGATATGCTCCTCTACAGACAGAAAGCCTTCCAGGATCAGTTCTCTTTGTCTCGTCAGCCTTAATTTTTTTCCCTCTATATACTCTTTTAATAACTCTTTTTCTTTCTCCATAGTGAATCCCTATAACGTTGATATTGATAAACATTATCAATATACAGTTCACACTTAATTATGTCAAGGAAATTAGAGATACTAAAGAAGACATTAGATGACGACAGAAAAAATATTATATCCCGCCTCTTCGAGGTCTTTCCTGATGGGCTCCGGCGTAAGGGTTGCTAAACGGAAAACGTTTATTCGCTTGTTCTCTTTATCGTGAGGAGCGGTAACAACGCTGATAATATTAACATCATGTTTTTTTATGATCTTGGTTATCTCGGCCAGCTGACCGGGTTTATCTTCAAGTTCTATTTCAATGCGGCTGCTCTCCTGCCCCATCCCCATTACCTCTAAGAATATTCCGAAAATATCTGTCTCTGTGATAATACCGACCAGTTTCGTGTTCTCAAGTACCGGCAGACCGCCGATCTTTTTATCCCTCATGATCTGCGCCGCCTCTTCGATGGTCGTCTCAGGCGCAACTGTAATAACATTTTTGGTCATCAATTCCTTCACTTTGATTCTATCGAGAAGATAGTGCATTTCCCAGAGATTGAGGGAGCTGGCAGAAGAGGCCATTGCCGAACGGAGGTCTTTGTCGGAAACAATGCCGACAAGTTTTTCCCCCTTCAGCACCGGCATCCGTCTGATTTTGTGCTTTTTGAGCATCTCTGCAGCCTTGGTCATCGGCTCATCCTGTTCTATCGTTATCATATCTTTTGTCATTCTTTTCCCGACAAACATTGTTTCACCTCTTTTATTAACACAATTTATAATTTTATTTTATTCCAAAACCCTTTTTTATTCAACTAAAAAAACAAAAGGTAAAAAAACTTTAAAAAATACTTGACAAAATTACTCAGGTATATATAATCTGAAATCTGTTGCTCAAACCTGATTATTTTACTCAGGTATAAAATCAATTTTTAAAACAGTTAACTTTTTCTACAGGAGGTATTGTTATGGCAGCACAGGTTCACATTCCCAGTCCTCTCTTGACCCTTACCGAGGGCAAAAGCGAGATCACCGTTGACGGTAACGATGTTAAGGAGATTTTAGAGAGTCTGGAAAAGCAGTTCCCTGGTTTTAAAGAAAGGCTCTTCGATGAAACAGGGACTTTAAGAAAATTTGTCAATCTCTATATTAATCAGGAAGACATCAGGTTTCTGGACGGGGAAAATACGGAGATTAAGGATGGCGACGAAGTTTCAATTATCCCTGCAATCGCAGGCGGCAGGTAATTGATGAAGGTGCAATATAAAACAAGAGAACAAAGAAAAGGGACTGTTTACAGTTCTGTTCTCAACCTGATAGGGAATACGCCCCTTATAAAGATAAGTAAACTGACAAGGGAAGTAAAGAACGTTGCGATCTATGCCAAGGCAGAATGGTATAACCCGGGCGGCTCTGTGAAAGACAGGGCCGCAAAAAAAATGATCGAAGAGGGAGAGAGAAGCGGGCAGTTAACCAGAGATAAGATTATTCTTGACTCTACTTCCGGAAATACGGGAATTGCCTATGCTCTTATCGGGAATTTGAAAGGATACAAGGTAGAACTAGTCATGCCTGCCAACGTCGGCAAGGAAAAGAGAACCATGATGCTCGCATACGGAGCGAAAATCGTCTTTTCAGATCCTCTTCTCGGTTCTGACGGAGCGCAGATCATGGCCGATGAAATATACAACCGGGAGCCGGATAAATATTTCATGCCCTGCCAGTATAATAACCGGGCCAATATACAGGCCCACTATGAAACGACCGGTGTTGAGATTATCAAGCAGACAGAAGGCACGATCACCCATTTTATCACAGGGGTGGGAACAAGCGGAACGCTTATGGGAACAGGGCTCAGGCTGAAGGAATTCAATCAGGATATCAAGGTTTTTTCCATAGAGCCTGAAGAGAGCCTGCACGGGATTGAAGGTTTAAAGCACCTTAAGACATCGATTGTTCCCAGAATTTATGATGAAACGATTCTGGACGGCAAAATATTTGTTAAGACAGAAAATGCCTATAAGATGGCCGATCTTTTAGCAAAAGAGGAGGGATTTCTTGTTGGTTACTCATCGGGGGCCGCTTTACAGGGAGCTCTTCAGCTTGCTGAAAACATAGAGAAAGGGGTGATTGTAACCGTATTTCCAGACAGCGGCGAGAGGTATCTGGATTTATAAACTATTAGTTATTTATAAGGAGGAATGAACAATGACAGTTGCACTCAAAGATAACATACAGCTTTCAGAAAACGAATTACAGCGCTATAAAAGACAGATGATGATGGCAGGATGGGGGGAAGAAGGACAGAAAAAATTAAAGGGCGCCACTGTGTTCATGGTCGGTGCCGGCGGACTCGGAAGTCCCCTGTCTATATATTTAGCTGTCGCCGGAATCGGCAAGATCGTTATTTGCGATTTCGATAAACCTGATCTGACAAACCTGAACAGGCAGATCCTTCATACACACCTTGACCTAGAAAAAAACAAGGCGGTTTCGGCAAAGGAAACACTGTCGGAAATCAACCCGGACGTTATCGTCGAGGCGGTTACTGAAAAGATAACCGAGGAAAATATAGACCGGTTTGCCAAGGATGCCGATATTATCATTGACTGCCTGGACAACTTCCCGACCCGCCACATACTGAACGAATACAGCGTGAAGACGAAAAAACCTTTAGTCCACGGCGGTATATACGGCATGTCCGGACAGCTCACCTTTTTCCATCCGCCTGAGACCGGATGTCTCTCATGTGTCTTTCCTTCTTCTCCCGAGAAGGAGGTCTTTCCGGTGCTGGGAGCAACCCCGGCAGTGATTGCGACCCTGCAGGCCATGGAGGTTATCAAATATCTTCTGGGCAAAGGGAAAAACCTGAAAAACCGACTTTTGACCTGGAACGGGGAAACCATGGAATTCCGTTCACTGAATATTAAAAAAGCCCCCAACTGCCCGGTGTGCGGAAACGGCAAAGTATCCTGACCGCGCATCACTATTCTCTTTTCCACCTTTTTAAGGTGGAAAAGAGAATATCTGTATTGAAATCCTGAAACACAGATTCTCTTTTACAATTTATCCAGCTAAAATAAAAATAATATCAACTTTCAAATAATTGTTGATATTATCACTCAAATATTCTATGATTTCATAAGGTTTTTATTTTAAAAAATATCTCAAAACATAATTTGAAAAAAATAAAACCAGACAATTCCAGGATTCCAAAACAAATCATAAGTATTGCTGTTATTTTTTCTATCGTCATCGCTGCCTTTATCATAGGACGCCTGCTTTTTGTTCCCCGCTCTTTCGGAAAATATGGACATTACCGGGCTGACGCGGTGGACGAGATAGCCTCCCAGAAGCTTAATTACGCGGGCTTGCAGGCATGCAAGACCTGTCACAGCAGTATTAATCAAACTTTATCCGACTCTTATCATAAAGGATTAGCCTGCGAAACGTGTCACGGCCCGGCATCGAAGCATATTGAATCCCCCGGCGCAATCAAGCCTGTCGTTCCAAGAGAACGAAAACACTGCGAGACCTGCCACAGCTACAATCCCTCGCGGCCGACCGGCTTCCCCCAGATTATTGCAGAGTCCCATAACCCTGATAAAGCATGCATATCATGCCATAAACCGCATGACCCTCTTTTGCCTCAAGCCATATCAGAGTGCAGCGCCTGTCACCGAAGTATTGCCAGTCAAAAATCGGTTTCCCATCATGCATCGCTTTCATGTACAACATGCCATAAGGTCGCGGAAAAGCATATGAGCAACCCGACACTTGAAAGAGCCGGAAAGCCCATGAAAAGAGAATTTTGCGGAAAGTGCCATGCCAGTGGAGCGTACAATCCAAGAAATATCTGGCGCATTGATCTCGAAACTCATGGCGGACGCTATCTCTGCTGGGACTGCCACTATCCCCACTTCCCGGAGGCAAAGAAATGAAAGAGAAATCCTTTTCACTGCCAAGAAGAGAGTTCATAAAAACCTGCCTGAAAGCGCTTCCGCTTTCCGGTCTTTTCTTCTTCGGCCTTGATTTTCAAAAACTGCTTCTCGGACAGACGAACCAGTACGACCCTACAAAACATGATTTTGGAATGGGGATTAATATCCATAAATGCATCGGCTGCGGAAGATGTGCGGATGCCTGTAAAAAAGAGAACAACGTCTCCAGAGAACCGATCTATTTCAGGACGTGGATTGAAAGATATGTCATCCCCGTCAAGGGAGAAACCTATGTGGACAGCCCCAACGGCGGGATTGACGGCTTTCCTGAATACGAAGGAAAGATAAAAGACATATTACGAACATACTTTGCCCCTAAAATATGTAACCAGTGCGCCAAACCTCCCTGTGTGCAGGTCTGTCCGGTCGGCGCGACCTTCCAGAGCCGGGACAAGGTTGTACTGGTCGACGATAAGTGGTGTATCGGCTGCCGCTACTGCATTCAGGCCTGCCCTTACGGGGCACGCTACCTCCATCCTGTAAAGAAAGTAGCCGATAAATGTACGTTCTGTTATCACCGTATCACAAAAGGTCTCCTGCCGGCCTGCGTTGAAGTTTGTCCAACCCAGGCCAGGATTTTCGGAGAGGTCGGACTGCAGAGCAGTCCTCTGAGACGTTTTGTCCGTTTTAATGATATCACTGTTCTTAAGCCGTCGTTGAATACCGAACCAAAGGTCTATTACGCTGGTGCTGATATGGAGGTAAGATAATCTGATGGATATAAGTCTGACAAGCATGGCTGGTGAACTTCATAATATAACCGGATACATCTATCCGAATGAATTTGAACTTCACTGGGGAATTTTGATTGTCATTTATCCTTATATTACCGGGCTGGTAGCCGGTGCTTTTATTCTTGCCTCATTAGAAAGGGTCTTTAATGTCAAGGCGCTGGAACCTGTTTATAAATTATCACTTTTGACCGCCCTTTCTTTCCTTCTTGTGGCGCCGCTCCCTCTTATGATCCATCTCGGCCGGTCGGAACGCGCCCTTGAAATGTTTTTAACGCCTTCTACAAAATCGGCCATGTCCATGTTCGGGTTTGTGTATGCCTGGTATCTCATGGTTGTCCTTCTTCTGGAAATCTACTTTGATTACCGGAAGCATATCGTTATCTGGTCGCAGGAAAAAAAGGGAATCATGAAGTATGTTTATAAAATCCTTACCCTTGGTGCAATGGATATTTCAGAAGAGTCCGTACAGTTTGACAATAAAATAGGAAGGATTATTACGATTATCGGTATTCCTTCAGCGTTCCTCCTGCATGGTTATGTCGGCTTTATTTTCGGAGCGGTCAAGGCCAATCCCTGGTGGAGCAGCGTGCTCATGCCAATCGTTTTCCTCTTTTCGGCCATGGTTTCCGGAATCGCCCTGATGCTTCTTTTTTACATGATCATCACGTTTTTACGTAAAAAAGAAATAGACATGTCCTGTCTCAACAAGCTGGCAGAGTTTTTGCTCTACACCATGATTATCGATTTTTCTCTCGAACTTCTCGATTTCATCCATCGGCTTTACGAATCGGAAGAATCGATCGGAATCTTTGCCGAGATGATATCGAGCCGTCTGTTTATCAGCCTGATCATATCTCAGATTATCCTCGGCAGCATTTTGCCGATAATCTCAATAACATGGGCAAGGTTCAGCGGGCTTTCTGACAGAATGAAACAGACCATCTATTTTATTGCCGCCGTTCTGGTACAGATCGGCATCTTCAGTATACGCTGGAACGTGGTCATCGGCGGCCAGCTCTTCTCAAAAAGCCTCCGCGGTTTGACGGTCTATAAGCTTGAGCTGCTCGGACTGGAAGGTATTATACCGGCAGGTCTTTTACTGATACTGCCGATTATCATCCTTTATCTGCTCATAAAAATACTCCCACCCTGGTCTGACATCGAAGAAACAAAAATATAGATATTGAAATTTATTTACTCGCCCTTCTTCTTCCTGTAAGATGAACCCGTTTTTTCCAGTCTGCGCTGTAAATAAAAAAATTTTTGGAATAATTTTTAATGCATAAAACTTCCCTGACTTCAAAAAAGCTGATCGGTCTTTATCAGCTGCTTTTAAAGAAAATCGGGCCGCGTCACTGGTGGCCGGCAGATTCGCCGTTCGAAGTGATGCTTGGGGCAATATTAACGCAGAACACGGCCTGGTCAAATGTGGAAAAAGCCATCACCAACCTGAAACAGCACGACCTCCTATCCCCGGATACAATCGCCAAAATTTCTGAAAAGAAACTGGCGGCCCTGATCCGTTCCTCCGGTTACTATAACCAAAAGGCAAAAAAGATAAAGAAATTCACAGAATATCTCCTGAACCATTATCACGGTTCGATAAAAAAAATGAGCAGAAAGAACACAGAAACGTTAAGGGAAGAGCTTCTCTCCCTTTACGGGATCGGGCCCGAAACAGCAGACTCTATTCTCCTCTACGCCCTGAACAAGCCTGTTTTTGTTGTCGACACATACACGCGGCGCATCTTTCACCGACACGGCTGGATTCACGAAAACGCAACTTACGAAGAGATGCAGGAATTTTTTATGCAGCGTCTGCCAAAAGATGTTTCTCTTTTCAACCAATTCCACGCGTTCATCGTTTACATCGGACATTTTTACTGCCGCAAAACACCCCGCTGTGATGCGTGCCCTATCAAAAGCCTGCTGCCGAAAAAGACTGCCTCTTGAACTTTTTCTCCGCTGATGCAATAATAGAAAAATAAACATTAAAACAGAGGGCCATAATGAAGGCAGTTACCTATAAAGAAAAACAATTACATCTCAGTGATGTTCCCCTCCCGGTTCCGCAAGAAGGAGAAGCTCTGGTCCGTGTGCTCTACAGCGGTATCTGCAATACCGATCTGGAGATCATCAGGGGATATATGGGTTTTGAAGGAATTCTCGGCCATGAATTTGTCGGTATGGTTGAATCGTGCGATGACAAGAAATGGATCGGCAGGCGGGTTGCAGGAGAGATAAACCTTGGCTGTGGTAAGTGCAGTGCCTGTCAGAGCGGCCTTTCCCGCCACTGCCAGAGCCGCACCGTTCTCGGAATCGAGAGAAAAGACGGAGCCCATGCCCAGTTTCTGACCCTTCCTCTCTCCAATCTTCATGTTCTTCCCGATAACATTCCGGACACCTCTGCTGTTTTCATAGAGCCCCTTGCCGCCGCTCTGGAAATAACCGAACAGATTTCTATCAGGCCGGGGATGAAGATCTCTGTCATTGGTAACGGAAAACTGGGACAGCTGGTTGCCGAAGTACTGCGGCTCTCCTCGCCGGAATTGACAGTTATCGGGAAAAATCCCTTTAAACTTGAACACTCAAAAAAAATGGGGTTTTCTGTTCAACGTGCCGACAGAATCGATCTGCCCTCTCAGGATATTGTTGTGGAATGTTCCGGTGCCCCGGAGGGCCTTATGCTGGCAAGCCGTCTTCTTGCGCCGCGAGGAATACTGGTTCTCAAAAGCACGTATCACAGCAACCCTTCTTTCAACCCGGCAGTATGGGTGATCAATGAAATCACGGTTCTCGGTTCCCGGTGCGGGCCCTTTCCCCCAGCCATCAGGCTTTTGCACGAGAAAAAAGTAGACCCGTCTTATCTTGTCTCTGAAATCATACCCTTCACCAATGCCATGGAAGCGTTTCGGAAAGCGGAAGACAAGAATATTATTAAGGTTTTAATCGACTGGAAATAGAAATTTTTTTCTTGATTCTTAGAATTGCCTTGCTATAGTTTAGATTCACAATTATATTCATATTCTCAATTCGCATTCAAGAGCTGAGATCGAAACGGTAAGAAAATTATTTTAAAGATATGTTAAATTTGTTAACCTTATTATTAACACTGTTAAGCTTGGTTTAACACTATTTAGTTTTTTTCAGTGTTGTAATTCTTTATTGAATAAAATAGATAATGTTATCAATTAGTTATAGCTCAGTAGTTTTTCTCTTATTGTGCTAAATTAAGGCATGGATTTTGCTTAAGTTTAATAGGTTAAGTTTAGTTGTCTAAAATTACAAACAGAAGGGGGTGAAAATCAAAATGATGAAAAAAAGTATTCTGATTCTTTTCGCGCTGTTCGTAGCTTTCTCTTTTGCCACATCTTCAATCGCCGGTATGACTGGTAAAGATTTCGTGAAGGATGCCAAAACAAGAATTAAGGAAATCTCTCTTGACGAGGCTAAAAAGGAGCTCGACGCAGGCAAGGCTGTTTTCTTGGATATCAGGACAGCAAAGGAGTACAAAAAAGGCCATCTTCCAAAGGCAGTTTTCATGCAGAGAGGTCTTTTGGAGTTCAAGATTGCTAAAAAGCTTCCTGACAAGAACGCTAAAGTGATCGTCTACTGCAAGACAGGCGGTCGTTCCAGCCTGGCAACAGACACTCTTAAGAAAATGGGCTACACGGACGTTGTCAGCATGGCCGGAGGCTGGGTTGCATGGGCAAAAGCAGGATATCCTGCAGAGTAATTAATACGTTTAAAAAAAGGAGAATAGTTTAATCTATTCTCCTTTTTTATTTTTAAGAACCTTATCTTATCGGGAAACAATCAGTGTTCCCTTCTCTCTTCATATCCGCTGATCATCGTTTTAATGCTTGAAAAGATCGTATCGCCTGTAGTTGACAGGTAAAGATGGATAACAAGAAAACAGGCAAAGACGATCGCCATGGTAAGGTGAAACACCGCGATAGTTTTCAGACCTCCTATTTTAATGATCAAAGGAGAACAGTCCGGATAAAGATAGAGGATGCCGCTTATCAGCAAAAGAGGCATCTGGAGGAACATGGTCATAAAGTAGGCCAGTTTCTGTAAAGGATTGAACTTGTTCTTCTCGGAAGGTATATAGGGATGGGGTTCATCAATGAAAATCCCATAAAGATAATATTTTGTCTGGATAAACATACCCGGATAAAAATCTTCTTTTGTGAGAATATATTGAGACATTCTTTTTGATATCAGCTTATAAAAAAGCCAGCCGACAAAAACCGCAACAAGCAATATCCCTGCCCAGTTGTGAACAAGAACAGCATGAGAAAAACTCTTAAAAAAACTAAATCTATCAGGCCAGTGCAGTTGTATGCCGGTCGCAAAAAGGATGATAAAGAGAGCAGCATTCAGCCAATGCCATATCCTTTCAGCCAGAGTATGCAGGTAAATTCTTTTCATTATCCCGCCCTTCCTCTTCTTCTGCTAACTATAGTCAAACGAAGCCATCCATGAATAACGCAGATAATAAAGATTATGATAATCAACAATATCCCTATATAATCAAGAGCAATAATCCTGTTGCACCCGATAATATAATCTCTTCTTTCTAAAATTTCTTTATTTGTGAACTCAAGGCGTGTCAGAGCCTCTTTCCAAGAGCAGTCTTCCTCTATGATAAAACCCCTTGTCAAAAGAATGCTCTTAAGAGTGTGGCACTGATTGCAATCCTTTTCAGGCCTTTTCGAAAAAGCAGTATGGCAGGTAAGACAGCCGATACTTTTCAGGTGCCTATCTGTGTTGGGCAACCAATTATGAACAACATTCAAAGAACACTTATCCGGGACAATAACATTTTCATTGGACTTTTTTTCCTTCGGTCTTACATCTCCCTCTGTCAGATAAAACTGAGTTCCTGCATGGCAAGAAAGACAATCCTGGTTTTGCGGTGTCTTCAGCTGTATGGTATGCGGCGTTGCCAGTTTCCATGTCGGAAGCTTATCGAAGTTCGGCAGCGCATCCTTCACATAATGATCAAACAGACCCTTGTGAATCGGTACATGGCGAACCGTCACATACGTCTCAGGCCTGTCTTTTGTAGGATTCGGATTTAATCCAATCTTGAAATCCATGACCGAAGGGTCTGTCTTGAAATACGCTATCCCTTTCTTATCCCTGCCTATATGACAATTGTAGCAGTGCTTATAGGAAACAGAATGGCAGACCTGACAGCTCACCTTATCTCTGTGTATCGCATGGGACGGGTGCCTGAGAGGCTTGATACTTTTTACCAGATTACTGAAAACAATCTCCTGGTGACAATCCTTGCACCTCGCTCTGTTCGTCTGCGCATAACGATCAAAGGGAGCTTCTTTGCTCCCATGCATCTCTCCACCCTTATGACAGTCCGTACAGGTCATCCTCCCCTTCACATGATGCACATCCGCGGGAACACCCTCGTTCTTACCAAAAAACTCCTTCTCCATACGGCTCCCGTGGCATGAGGTACAGTTCGTTTCTACGGGGGGCTTCTTCTGGAATAAATGACCGTCAATAAGACCGCTTCCCACCGACTTCGGACGGCTCACATGACACTGGCCGCAGCTGCTGTGACAGCTCATGCAGTGCGTGTCCATCGCCTTTAAAACCTTTGCCTGAACTTCTTTGTCCGGATTCATTCTCAGGGCCATTTTGGACATGTAAGGCTTAAGGTTTGTATGGAGATTTGTGCTGTTCTTTTCTCCTGCCTTTTCATGGCAGACCCCGCACGATTTTGAAGGGTCTGGGTAGCTCGGATCTTTTTTAAGGCCTTTGTGGGCTGTTTCCCAGTTCTTATCCGCAGGATTACCGCCGTGGCACTTAGTACAGGACAGCATTTTGCCGTGTACATCTTCTTCCAGATAATCGGTATCAACCAGAAGCTTTTCATGAGGCTCCAACGGAGCTACATCGCCTCCTCACCCTTCTCCTTCACTTTCCAATGATTTCTCCACTTTTGGCCGGGACGCCTCGATTTTTCGTGTTATCTCTATCAGCTTCTTTGCGCTTGTGTGACACGATATACACTGATCTTGTGAGGATGAAGAGTAGAGAACATGAGGAAAAGAAATAAAAAAGCTAAAGGAAAGAAAAACCAAAAGCATGAAACGGATAGAGCATCGAAAAATCCGGGAAAGAACCATTCAATCTCCAGAGTAAGGTTTTATTGATAATGATTATCAATATATAGATTCTATCATGCCCTTTTTAAAAAAACAAGGAAAAAAACATGAAAAGAAAACATTTTTTCTTTAACGATTTGACTGGCTGTATGATTGTCTGGAGTGTATACAAGAAGCAGGCAGGAGAGGTTTTTTATCTCATCCTTTATTTTGAAGAAACAACATTAGATTAAAAGTGCCGAAAAAGAGAAATCAAAATGAGAATAGCGCAGATCACGCCGAGAGTAAGGCCGAAATAACCAAAAATCGAAGAAACGAGCTTGGTAAAAATACTCGGATGCTCAGCTTTAATTGTATCAAGCCGGCCTTCTCTAACAAGGCGCTCATATTCAAGAGGCCTCTGCTTATACATCTCTTCCAGTTTGCAACGGCCTGAGAAAACGATCCGGTCCATGGGGAACCGGTTGGGAATGAGATGGGTATTGAAATAATGGACCACAAAGATAAAGAGAGCTGCCAGGAGCCCCTCGTCAGAGTGCAGAAGGGCCGCTACATTGAAAACCCATCCCGGAAAGAGATAAGAAGCCTTCTCCGTGTTCATAAGAATAACTCCCGACCCGCCGATAACCGCCATTCCCCAGAATACAGCCAGGAAGTCAAACTTTTCCCAATAGGTCCAGCGGTCAAATTTCGGCATCTCTCCCTTATTAAAAAACCACTTAAACATGCCTTTCATATCTTCCCAGTCCTTCAAATTAAACATAAGCGAATCCGGACCAAAAAGCCTGTCAAAAAATCCTTCGGTTCCCTTGCCTGCCGGAAAGAGGAAACGGAGTGAAATCCAGACAACATAAACAAACATCAGGATAAGCACAACAGCAGCCCCCCGGTGCAGCAGGCCCGCATTATAGGTTCCGCCGACCATTCTTATCATGAATTCGGCCCATCCGGTATGATGGAACATTAACGGAAACCCGGTGAGGACAAGGATCAAGAAGCAGATAACCAGCACAACGTGCAGGAGACGCTTCACAGGGGAGAAGCGTTCTACTTCCTGTATTTTCTCTTCATCTGATAACGGAGTTTTTAAAACGATTCCCATTTTTTCCAGCTTATGCTCCTCCCAGTATACCTTTCTCCACCAGAGTATGGTATGAGCACCGAAAAAGAGAAAAACACTGAACAAAAGCCCTGACATTGCCATAAAAGTCCAGTAGAGGATCGGGTATCTTTCATGGTCATGATAGTCCGGGTGAGGTTTATATTGAACGAATTGCGGATGGAATCCCTCATGGCATTTGCCGCAATTAACAATCAGGTTGTTCGGGTTGATCGTCGAAAAGAGGTCTTCCTTCGGAAGGATATTATGAGAGGTGTGACAATCCACGCACCCGGCAACCCTGTCGGGACAGCAGACATTATGAACCTCTTTTCCGTGATAGGTATTTTCGTAATAAGAGACCGTGTTCGGAGAGAGACCGTTTCGTTTCATCATCTCCTCATCGTTATGGCATTTTTTGCAGGTCTCATTATAAAATACCTGGGCTTTATCGAGATTCCTCTCCTCGCCGCATGCTTTAAAAACCGTGGGGTTATGAAGCCCGTGGCAGTCGGAACAGGTCGCTGCATCCTGATTGCCGGCAAGCACAGCCTTGCCATGGCCTGAATGCACATATTCTACGCCGGCATGACACTCCGTACATTTTTCAAGAACCCTGATTTTAAAATTCTTCTTATCTGATTTTTCGGCATGTATCTCTTTTTCGCTGTGGCAAACCTGGCAGGCAAAGTTCTCTTTGAGAAAATGACAGCTCTTTTCGTATTCTTCGGCAATGTCTTTATGGCACATCGCACAGCTGAGATGGGAAACCTTCCCCTCCTTGACATACCTCTCTACATCCTGTGGGTTTGCCTGATGACACTTCAGGCAATCCACCTTTGACAGATGCATGTCTGTATCAGGAAGCCATTTGTGTATTTCGTGAAGATCGGTGTTAACATCAGCGATGACACTCTGATTGGCCTTAAGCTCTTCAGGCTTAACATCTTTTTCTGACAGAAAAACAGAGCTGTTGTTATGGCATGATAAACAGTCTTTGTTCTGAGGCGTCTTCAGCTGTATGTTATGCGGCGTCGCCAGCTTCCATGTCGGAAGCTTATCAAAATTCGGCAGCGCATCCTTCACATAAAAATCAAACAGACCCTTGTGGATCGGTACATGGCGAACCGTCACATACGTCTCAGGCCTGTCTTCCGTAGGATTCGGATTCTTCCCGATCTTAAATCCCATGACCGAAGGATCGGTCTTGAAATACGCTGTTCCCCTCTTCTTCCCTATATGACAGTTATAACAGTTCTTATAAGACGCAGAATGGCAGACCTGGCAGCTTACCTTGTCTCTGTGTATGTCATGAGAGGGATGCTTCAGCACCTTTCCTTGCTTATTATTACCGGCCTTTTCAATGCCCGATTCCTGATGACAGCTTTCACATCTCGCACGGTTCGTCTGTGCATAGCGGTCAAATGAGGCTTTACCGCTCCCGTGCATCTCATCGCCCGTGTGACAGTCCGTACAGGTCATCCTCCCCTTTACATGATGCACATCCGCCGGTATCCCCTCGTTCTTACCGAAATACTCCTTCTCCATACGGCTCCCGTGGCATGAGGTGCAGTTCGTCTCCACAGGAGGCGTCTTCTGGAATAAATGACCGTCAATAAGACCGCTTCCCACCGACTTCGGACGGCTCACATGACACTGTCCGCAGCTGCTGTGACAGCCCATACAGTGCGTGTCCATCGCCTTCGTAATCTTTTGCTGCACACCCTTGTCGGAGCTCATCCTGAACGCCATCTTGTTCTTGTAGGAAGAAAGGTTCAGGTGCAGACTGACATCGTTCTTCTTAACAATCGAACTGTGGCATGCCCCGCAGGTCTTCTGGGGATCGGAATAGCTCGGGTCTCTTACAACACCCTTGTGGGCTGTTTTCCAGTTATTATCCGCAGGATCACCGCCATGACACTTCTCGCAGGTAAGCATCTGGCCGTGCTTGTCCTCTTCCAGGAAATCTGTGTCAACAAAAAGCTTCTCGTGCGGCTCCAACGGAGCCACATCTCCTCCTCAACCCTCTCCCTCGCTCTCTACCGCTTCTACCTTCGGCTTGGAGGCCTCTATCTCCCGCGTTATCTCTATCAGCTTCTTCGCACTCGTGTGACAACCGATACAGCTGCTCTCCTTGGCTTGAATACTGACTGGAATAGTCAGGAAAAGAAACAGAAAAACCGATATAAAGAAGAGAAGTATAATAACTTTATATCGGTTTAGTTGATTCATTCGGTTTTTCCGCAAAAAAAAAACGACGAATTGAATTTTTTATAGATTACACCATTTTACCTTAGCTGTAAACAACGATTTTTGTTTTTTCTCTAAAAAAACTATTTTAGACAGATAATACCTTAGCCTGTTAGCTTTTGCTGAAATCAAACAGATATGAATGCCGATTTATTTCTTGGGATGGCATTGCAGGCAGTCAGCCTTTTTCAGGTCTTTTATCCATGTATGTTTTTTAGCAAGGTCTGTTTTCAGAGTTGCGATGACCTTTTCATTGGCTTTAAGCTCTTCTTTTGTTACATCTTTCTTCGAAAGGAAAAACGATTCATTATCATGACACGATAAACAGTCCTGGTTCTGAGGCGTTTTCAGCTGTATGGTATGCGGCGTTGCCAGCTTCCATGTCGGAAGCTTGTCAAAGTTCGTTAAACCGTCCTTAACATAATAATCGAACAGACCCTTGTGGATTGGTACATGGCGAACCGTCACATAGGTCTCAGGCCTGTCCTTGGTCGGGCTCGGGTTTTTCCCGATCTTGAATCCCATGACCGAAGGATCGGTCTTGAAATACGCGATCCCCTTTTTGTCCTTTGCAACATGACAGTTGTAACAGTTCTTATAAGAAGCAGAATGGCAGACCTGACAGCTTACCTTGTCCTTGTGGATGGCATGCGATGGATGTTTGAGAAGCTTCCCTTTTTTAACTTCCTTGCCGGCAGCCGATTCCTGATGACAGCTTTCACACTTCGCACGGTTCGTCTGCGCATAACGGTCAAACGAGGCTTTACCGCTTCCGTGCATCTCGTCTCCAAGGTGACAGTCCGTGCACTCCATCGCCCCTTGATATAATGAACGTCCGCAGGAACACCCTCGTTCTTGCCGAAAAACTCCTTCTCCATACGGCTTCCGTGACATGAGGTGCAGTTCGTCTCAACAGGCGGCGTCTTCTGGAACAAATGGCCTTCAACCAGACCGCCCCCTACAGATTTAGGACGGCTCACATGACACTGACCGCAGCTGCTGTGACAGCCCATACAGTGCGTATCCATCGCCTTTAAAACCTTTGCCTGCACTTTCTTGTCCGGGTTCATTCGCAGGGCCATCTTACTCTTGTAAGGCAAAAGCGAGCTGTGAAGACTGTCCTTGCTCTTCTCTGTTATCTTGCTGTGGCATGACCCGCAGGTCTTCTTCGGGTCAGGATAGGTCGGGTCTCTTACAATCCCCTTGTGAGCTGTCTTCCAGTTGTTATCCGCAGGATCACCACCGTGGCACTTCTCGCAGGTAAGCATCTGGCCGTGCTTGTCCTCTTCCAGAAAATCGGTATCAACAAGAAGCTTTTCGTACGGCTCCAACGGAGCCAGATCGCCTCCTCAGCCCTCTCCTTCGCTCTCTGCAGACTTCTCTACCTTCGGTCTCGATGCCGCAATCTCCTTCGTCAGCTTGATAAGCTTACTTACACTCGTGTGACACGATACACATGTGCTCTCAGAAGGTGGTGATGTCTTATCTTCAGCCTTTACTGCCTGGGCCATCTTTTCGGATTTCTTGTGGCATCCAAGGCATTGATTGTTTGAACGGCCCTTATGATCATCAGGGAATGCCTTGAACTTGCCCTCTCCGTGACAGATGAGGCAGTTCTCCCGGCCTTCCAGACCGTGAGGTATCGGCATCATTTTTTTTCCGGCTGTCGCAAAAGCTGCCGATTCCTTCCAGCCGACCGGGCTGTGGCACTGGGAGCAATCAGGCCCATAATGAGAAGGGGCCGGCGGATTGTGGCAGTTGCTGCAAACATATTCCGGTTTCCTCTCCCCCTTATGGCATTTATGGCACCAGACCTCGGCATGCTTTCCGATTCTTTGAATAGGATGGTTGACCCTGGCATCCAGGTTGACCATCGGCCACTTTGTCCCGTGGCAGGCTTCGTTGCTGCAAAAACTACCGTTCTTATATCCGAAAGCGACATTCCCGTGGCAGGCTCCGCAATTCTGATCCGCCTGGAAACGATGATTGGCAATAAAGTTGGGCTCTGAATGAGACTCAGGTTCATCAGTAGCAAGAACCATTTTGCCGAGTTCCGCAGTCTTAATGTGTTCTCCTTCCTTGACCGTCATAGGAATAGAATGGCAGAGATGGCAGTGGAGACTGATCGACTCTCCTTTGGAATTGAAGTGTTTGCCATTGTGGCAGCGGAAACATCCCGGGAACTCTTTATGTCCGGTATTATCCGCATAGGTAGACCAGCCGACGTTCATCTCGGGAAATGTCGTCTGCCTGAAAATTTTCTCGATCTCCTGCACGGCTTTTTTTATGAGCGGTTGATTTTCCTTGTAGAACCCGGCGTAGTTCGATTGATAAAAACCTTCCAGCCCATGAATCGCTTTGACTCCTTCGTCAACACTCTTGTATCTGGGTTCGAGGACTTCTATACCCTTTTTCTTGATAAAGGGAATGCTCTTGCTAATCTGTCTTAAGGACAATGCCCTGTTCATGGCCCTGTCAGGAGAGCGGAAGAGATGAGCTGTCCGGCTGTGGCAGTCGAGGCAGTCCATCTTGCGTTTTTCAGCCTTTTCGATGAACTCGGGTGTGATATCGGCTGTTTCATCGATATACACTTTAGAGTTTCCCTCGGAATCTACTGCTTTTACCCATGGAATGATCTGCTTTTGCTTATCAGTCGCAATATACCAGACATCATTTTCAATATGCCAGTGAATGCCCTTTCCCCGCCCTTCACGCTCAGCGCCTCCCCCTGTGCGCATGACCATAAAGATGCTCGATCCGGTATTGTTTTTATCGGCTTCAAAATGCTTGATTTCACGAACAGCATCGTCATGAAATGCCTGCGGCCAATGGCAATATTCGCAGCTCGCTGTTGCCGGCCTCAAAGATTTGGCTGTTATGGGTGTATGGTATCTGCCGAGAATAAGATTCGGCAGATGGCCGGCATGGGTAGTTTTCATCAGGATATGTTCCAACGTCGATGCCTCTCCGATATGGCAATCCACACAACTGACATTGGCATGGAGCGAGATATTGTATGATTCGTATTCCGGAGGCATGGTATGACAGAGCGTTCCGCAAAAAGCAGGGCTGTTCGTATAGTCCCAGAGATGGGCCGAAATAACCCCGACAATCACAAGGACAGCGACGACGATTAATGCGCCTGAAATCAGCGCTTTCTTAGGCAATTCGCGGAAGCAGGATAAAATGTTTTTCTTTGAAGGTTCAGACATAAATCGTTCTGTTTAAATATTGATTAATTCTTTTTTTCCGGATTTTGCTTTTTTCTAATAAGACCTTCAGCCAGCAAAAAAAGGCAAAAAATAACCTTTTCAGGAATTCTTCTTAAGGAAATTAATCATATATTTTGAAAAGTTTCAAAAGTATATTCAAAACGGTCAGGAATGTCAAATTAATTTTACAATAACGTCACCTTTGGAAAAAAGCCTTGTTAATCAACCAAAAAACTCCTTAAAAAAACTTAGCTCCTTCCATCCTCTTCGGCCTTTGAACCCCCTAACAAAGGAATGAAACCCCGTATCTTCTCGGGTGTTCCGAAAACGATCAGCACATCGTTAGCCCAGATACGCATATCATTTCCGGGATTGGAAAAAACCTTAGCGGCACGCCGGACAGCCAGAAGGGTTATGCCAAATCTTTTTCTGAGATCGATCTGCAAAAGCGTTTGACCCAGAAGGGGAGACTGCTCACCGACTTTCAGGCTGTCTACTTCAACTTCCGGAAGGTCAAGTCTTAATTCTGAAAAAGATACCGGCGTCCATGAAGGTTTTCTCAGCATTTCGTATCCTTCAGCACGTATTTCAGCGATAAGTTTTTCAGTATCATCTCTGGGAACAAGATACTTTCTTAAAACACGTGTGAAAATCTCAATAGAAGTCTCAAACTCTTCCGGGATCACTTCATCGGCCCCCAGAGCATAAAGATCCTTCATCTCTTTTAAATACCGTGTTCTCACAATGATACAGATTTTGGGATTGAGCTGGCGGACAAGGTTCACAATCCGCCGGGTTGCTGCGGGATCAGAAATCGCTATCATGGCAACCCTTGCATGCTCGATGTTTGCGTGCTGCAAAACAGCTTCATGTGTTGCATCTCCATAATAAATAGGCTCCCCTTTTGTTTTTTCATCTCTCACCGTTTCAGGATTCATTTCAACAATCAGATAGGGAATTCCGGCCACTTTTGCCGCTCTGGCCAAATTCTTTCCATTAACCCCAAAACCGACAATAATAAGATGATCTTCTTTTATTTCTTTTTTGACCTCTTTAAGCGGAGACAGACCGGTTTTCAATTTCCGCGGAAGTGGAAATTTAAGAAGAAAATCAGCCACTGATGGGGCAAAGTTCATGATAAACGGCGTCGAAGCCATGGAAAGCAGAGATACGGCCAAGAAAAGCTGATAAATATCTCGGTTAATGAGCCCGAACGACATCCCTGTTTTTGAAAGAATGAACGAAAACTCACCCACCTGGCTGAGTGCCAGCCCTGCCAGAATGGCTGTTCTGAGAGGAAGCCCCAGAACAATCGTCGAAAACCCGCCCGTTATGGTTTTTAAAAACATAATTCCTAATGTGATCGAAATGATCAAAATCGGATTCTGAAGAAAAAAATCCACATTCAGAAGCATTCCGACAGAAAGAAAAAAGAAGCTGGTAAAGATATCGCGAAATGGAAGGATGTTCCCGATTGCCTGATAGCCATATTCAGATTCAGAAACAATGAGTCCGGCCAAAAAAGCACCCAGTGCTAAAGAAAGGCTTAAGCTTGAGGTAAGCCAGGCAAACCCGAAGCAGATAAGAAGTATTGCCAGAAGAAAAAGTTCCCGACTGCGCGTTCTGGAAATTTGATAAAGAAGATAAGGTATCAACCATTTTGCACTCAGATAGACAAAAACAATCAGGCCTACGGTTTTAAAAGTAAAAAGAAAAAAAGAACTCCCGGGATGCTTCATTTCTCCTGCCAGAATGGGGACAAGAAGCATCATGGGGACAATAATAATATCCTGATAAATCAGGATTCCCATGCTCGTTCTTCCGTGGGGCGTATCGATCTCAGCCCTTTCCTGCAAAATCTTGAGGACTATGGCCGTACTGCTCAACGAAAAAAGAAAGCCGACAAAAAGCGCCTGCGCAAACCTCGCTTCAAACCCGCGTCCTATCATAAAAACAACAAAAATTGTCAGCAGAACCTGAATGGACCCGCCGAGCAAAACGATTTTTTTGATCTCGAAAAAACGCTTGAGAGAAAATTCTATCCCTATGGTAAAAAGAAGGGTAATAATCCCTATCTCAGCCAGGACCTCGACCTCACGAACAGCCTTCACCAGCTTGAATCCATAAGGCCCGCAGAGAACACCCGTGACCAGAAAACCGAGGATGACCGGAATTTTCAGCCTGTGGCAGACAAAAATGACAGCTATGGAAAGAACAAAAACAATGAGAATCTCATTAAAAAGGGGGATGTGCATAGTTAGAGAAAGATTTTATATAAAGTCCTTGAGAAAAATTTTATACGTTCGCAAAAAATAGGCTGGGACGGATACCCGCCCCAGCCAAAAAGATTAACTCTATTCTGTCGGCTCAACCGCCGGCATCTCTCCCTTCTTAAATACCCTGAAGGCATAGATAGCCTCTAGAACGAGCCAAATCTCCAGAATAATCGTTATAATGCCGATAACGGCCACAAGCCATTTTCCGCCGGCAATATAACTCTGTAGATTAATCAACATAGCCCATCCCGTCATAATCAGCATAAAGATCATCGGCACAAGCGTATAGATGACCGGCTTCGCCTTCTTGGCCAGATAGATTGAGGTCACCAGAAGAGCGAGTCCTGCCAGAAGCTGGTTCAGGGTCCCAAAAAGCGGCCAGAGAACCAGACCTCCTTTTCCATAACCCTTCCCATAGCCCGGAACCGACAGCAGAAAAGCGGTAATAACGGCTACCATGGTTGCCGGATGGTATCTCTGAAAGAACTTTATGTCATAATCCTTGGCAAGCTCCTGTACCACATAACGCTGGATTCTCGTGGCTGTATCGAGCGTTGTCGCCGCAAAACTGATAAGAACCACGGCAACAAAAGCCAGGGCCAGCTCTTTCGGGATATAGAGCACCTGGACAAAATATGCCCCTCCTTCAACAAAGGCTGTTACCTTTGCGCCAAGACCGGCCGCTGCTCCCCAGCTGGCATAATGACCCTTCCAGGCCGCCATGCTGGAAAATCCGGCTGTACAGGCAATAATGGCCATAGTCGAGAGAACCCCTTCAAAGAGCATACCCCCGTATCCGATCGGCCTCGCGTCGGTCTCTTTTTCAAGCTGTTTCGAAGTGGTACCGGAAGAGACCAGGCTGTGAAAACCGGATATGGCTCCGCAGGCAATCGTCACAAAGAGAAGCGGGATAATCGGCGGAGCTCCTATCGGATTCGGATTGATAGCCGGTGCTACAACCATAGGATGCCCGATAAAGAGAGCCAGATAGAGGACTGCCAGAGCGAATACCAGCTGATGGGTATTGATATAATCCCTCGGCTGCAAGAGGAACCATACCGGAAGCGTTGATGCAAAGTAGGCATAAATCAGAAGAACGACAACCCATGTAACCAGAGCGGAACCGAGAACCAATGCCGGCATCTTAAAGGGGAGAAAGGTTCCGACGTATATCGAAATATACATCAGCACAAGGGCAATGAGCGAGGGAATATGAATATTCCCCTTTTTTCTATAGAACATATACCCTATGGCCATGGCAAGAGGAACCTCAAACCATATAGGAAGAACGGATGCAGGATACTTGATAAACAGAACACCGATGACAAGAGCAAAAACAGCAATGATAATCAGAAGGGTTAAGAAAATGATCAAAAGAAAAAGGGTTCTTGCTCTTGGCCCTACGATCTCTTCTGTCAGGTCACCGATCGATCTTCCCTGATGCCTTGCAGAAAGAACCAGCGCACTCAGGTCATGAACGCCACCGATAAGGATACTTCCAAACACAACCCATAAAAGGGCGGGAAGCCATCCCCAGAAAACAGCAATGGCAGGCCCGACAATGGGAGCCGCACCTGCAATGGAAGCGTAATGATGTCCGAACAGAATGTATTTCTTCGTAGGAACGAAGTCTCTATTATCTTCAAATTCATGGGCGGGAGTCTTGAAGTTCGGGTCTAAGGCGAATATCTTTTCGCTTATAAACTTTGAATAGAATCTATAGGCGAGAATGTATCCTACAAAAGCAAAAAGAGCTAAAAAAACTGAGTTCAATTAGTTCACCTCCTTTCTTTATAGAATTTCAATGGTAATTGCAATTCTTTTTCATCGGAGGTAATCAGATAACAACTCAATCGATTTTCAAAAAGGAACTTATCGTTTCAATTACTTAGAATTTTGAAAAATATCGAAAGCGGTAATGTCCGTAAAGCGCTAACAGATACTCTTTAACAGTAAGCCTCTCTTTTATCTCAAAATGCAGGCCGAATCTGTTGCAGCGTTCACATCTGTGCCAGAGGAGCATTTCTTCGGTAAGTCCTTTATCCATAGGCTTTTTTTGCTCTGCATGACAATGTTTACATTTTATGATTTTATCGATCTTCATTTTTCACTATGTATTAGTATTTCGATAAGGATAGCATCTTTCTGGGTTTTGTCAATAAATTATTATCCGCTCATCTCTTTCAATCTTTTCAGCTGGGAATTGGTCCCGAGCGCAATGAGGATATCTCCAGTGAAAATCTCCTGGGTCGGTGCCGGATTAATCTTCAAATGAGCCTTGTGATCAAAAATGGCCACAATAATCGCACCAGAACCCTGTCTTATTTTTGCGTCGGCCAGAGATTTTTCAACCATGTTTGAACCGGACTGAACCTGTATCTCTTCCATCTGAAGTTCCATGGTTCCTGCAGACACGACCGTATCGAGAAAATCGATCACCGTCGGCTTCAAAACAACTGCAGCCAGTCTTCTCCCTCCAATAGTATACGGGCAGATAACCTTATCGGCCCCTGCCCTTTTCAGCTTTTCTCCGGCCTGCTCATCGGTAGCTCTTGTTGCAACAATGATGTTGGGATTCAACGCCTTTGCCGAAAGGGTCACAAAAACATTCTCGGCATCGGATGACAGAACAGAAAGGAGCGCCTTGGCTCTCTCGATACCTGCCCCGAGCAGGACATCATTTTCCTCTGCATCTCCCTCAATATAGAGAATGTCATCGTTCTTACGCTTCTCAATAACTTCAGCGGATTTTTCTATCACCACAAAAGGGATCTTTCTTTCGATAAACTCCGAACCTATTTCCGAGCCGATTCTTCCGTAACCGCATATAATATAGTGATTTTCAAGTTTTTCTATTTTGTCTCTCATTTTTTTTGTCCTCCAGAGCTCTCCAAGTTTTTCATCTAATACGAACTCGATGATCATTCTTAACGAGTAAGCAATTCCAACCACGCCAAGGATGATTAAAAATATGGTAAAAAGCCTTCCCGAATCTGATAATGTTCTGATCTCACTAAAACCGACGGTGCTGAGCGTGATAACAGCCATATAGAGGGCATCTAAAAACCCCATTCCCTCAATGAACATATATCCAGAAACACCGACAAGAACAACGCTAATAAGGCAAAACACTGCAATTTTTATGTGTTTTTTATGATCCAATGTAAGCTCTTTTAAAGGTTCGGGTTCTGCGTCAATTTAAAATTCAACAACAGACCCGGCATTTAACGGGATAAATAATTTGCCAAGTTTTTCTGCCAGCATTATCGATGCTTTCATACCTGTACAGTGCGAAACATATAAGCCCTCTATGTCAAAACGCTCTAGTTCTTTCATTGTCCAGACAAGCTGCTCGTGATCAGCGCTTTTGAGATGGGTGCCTCCCATAATAGCTCTTATCTTCTTTGTTCCGAGCTTCTGATTAATATGATCCAAAATATTAATCAGGCCTTTATGGGCACATCCGAGAATAATGATTAAACCTTCTTTGGTATCGAGAACAAGAGAGAGATCATCAACGAACGGATCGGGAACAAGCTGGCCGTTTTCCTTTGCGTAGAGATCCGGGTCTCCTTTTTCAAAGGAGTTTTTACGGGGAACTTCTCCGGTGATATAGATGCCCTTTGAAATCTCCTGAAAATCCTCTGTCATTTGAAATCTTGCACCCAGCCCCTCGAGAAAGGCTCTGTTATGCGGCATACCGACAAACTTCTTCTTCTTCTTCTTTTTAGCAACCTTGTAGCGCTCTAAAAAAATACCGGGATGGGCAATGACATCCACATCACCCCTTATCTGCAAAACATCGGCAAGGCCTCCGGAGTGGTCCCCGTGGCCGTGGCTCAGAATAATCTTATCAATCGATCTCAAATCTTTGTTCAGAACCAATGAATTGTTGAGTATGGCAAGTCCCTGGCCTGTATCGAAAAGGATATTCTCCCCCTCCCTCTCTATAAAAAGCGAGAAACCGTGTTCTGCAACAACCCCTATCAGACCGTCAACAGTATTTTCTGCCAGAACGGTTATTTGATAATCCATTTTTCCCCTTTCTGAAAAATAATGAGTGCGGACAAATCGTGAACGGTTATCGAGAGATGAATTTCCCAAAAAACAGGCCTTGAGCCTACTCTTCTTTTGAGATTTCTAACATTCCGAAAGGGACGTGTCAATTCTTTTTTCAGGATTCCCGGCTTCAAGAATCAAATCTAAGGAGGCTGTCTTCTCTTAATCAGGAGATTACATAAGGGTCATAGCCAGCTTAGCAGGCTCAATAAAAGGAGCAATGGAAGCCTTGGCCGCATCGATAAACGGACCGGGATAGACCCCTAAAGCAATAACCCCTATGACCATGAGAAGAAGGGCGAATTTTAAGACAGGAGTATGCGTGATAACGATATCCTTTTCCGGCTCTTTCATATACATCGCCATAACAACCGAAAAATAGTAGTAGACAGATATCGCACTGTTGATAACCGCAATGATAAGCAACCAGATATATTTTGCCTGAATAGCGGCAGCAAAAATGTATAATTTTCCGACAAACCCTGCTGTCGGAGGAATTCCGGCTAAAGACATAAAGAACACAACAAAGGCAAGAGCAACCATAGGATTGGTCTTTGCGATACCGGCAAAATCGGATATCTGGTCACCCCGGTTCCCCTCTTTGCAGAGAAGGATAATCATGGTAAAAGCCCCGATGTTCATGAACATATAAGCGATGAAATAGAATAAAACACCGGCCAGGCCGATTTCATTTCCGGCAATAAAGCCTATCAAAATGTAGCCGGCATGGGCAATACTTGAGTAAGCCAGCATTCTCTTCAAACTCTTCTGGGCGATGGCAACAATATTTCCGATCGTCATCGTCATCACTGACAAGACCCAGAGAAGGATTATCCAGTGGGGTTGAAGAATCGAGATCCCGACCAAAAAGATTCTCATCAGGGCGGCAAAACCGGCAACCTTTGTCCCTACGGACATATATGCCGTAACAGATGTCGGTGCTCCCTCATAGACATCAGGAACCCACATATGAAAAGGAACAAAAGAGATTTTAAAACCGAAACCGGCAACCATAAGAACCATCGATAAGATCAGAGGCACGCTGTATGTTATGTTTCCGTCTACAAGATACTTCGATATTTCGCTCAGATTGGTCGTTCCTGTAATACCGTAAAGGAGCGCCATACCGTAAAGAAGGAGACCGGAAGTAAAAGCACCTAAAAGAAAATATTTTAAGGCTGCCTCCTGTGATTTGGGGTCTCTTCTGATAAAACCCGACAGGACATAAAGGGAAAGCGACATCAGTTCCAGACCGAGATAGATCGTTATCAGATCGTTTCCCCCGGCCATGACAACCATGCCCAGAGTTGCCGTAATGATCAATCCGTAATATTCGCCCATGTTAATCTCTTCGACCGTTAGGTACTTAAGAGAGATCAGTATGGTGAGAATCGTAATAGCTGCAAAGAGAATTTTTAAAAAGATAGAAAAATTATCAACAGAATACATGCCGCTGAAGATAACTTCGTTCGTTCCCCAGAGCCCAAAGCAGTTCAAAATAACAATAAGCAGACCGGCCACTCCGAGCCAGCCCAGCAAAGCCTTGTTTTCTTTTGAAACAAATAAATCTACCACAAATATAAGACAGGCGAGCACGGTCAACAATATCTCCGGCATAATGAGGCTCATATTCGGTACTTGAGGTAGAATGACTTCCATAATCTTCTCCTTTAAATCCTGCAGCTATTTTTTAGTTTTTATCTCTTCTATATTATCAAGATCATCTAGTGAACTGTTTTTGCCTGCACTGCCTTCGTTTTTTTCATATCAGGCAGCAGAATAGCATGTTTCCCTGTAATACTGCTTCCCTTATCCGTATAGTCTGGTCTGATATGCTGTACCAGATTAATGACCGTAGGCTCTATATATTTGATATAAGGCTTCGGGTAGAGACCGATCCAGAACATGAAGACAACCAGAACCATCATATAGACCACTTCTCTTAAATTACAATCGGTCAGCTTCTGGTTTTCCGGATTGTCACATGTCCCGAGCATCATTCTCTGATAGAGCCACAGCATATACGCCGCTCCCAGAACAACTCCCAAAACGGCAATTGCAGTGTAGACATAGCTCTCTTTAAACATACCGACAAGGATGAGGAATTCACCGACAAAACCGTTCAACCCCGGAAGGCCGATTGATGAAAACATCGTAATCCCGAAGATGGTAGCGTATATAGGCATCTTATGTGTCAGGCCGCCGAAATCGCTGATCTGGCGGGTATGCCTTCTCTCATAAATAATACCAACGATAAGGAATAACGCGCCGGTACTGATTCCGTGGTTGATCATCTGAAGAATACCGCCTGTGATTCCCTGCGGATTCAGGGCAAAAACACCCAGCATAACGAAACCGAGGTGACTCACGCTGGAGTATGCGATCAGTCTCTTTACATCCTGCTGCGCCATGGCCACAAGGGCACCGTAGATAATTCCTATAATGGCCAGGATAGCCATAAAGGGAACAAATAACTGACTCGATTCCGGGAAGAGCGGCAGATTGAATCTGACGAATCCGTAAGTTCCCATTTTCAATAAGACCCCGGCTAAGATAACACTGCCGGCGGTCGGTGCGTCAGTATGGGCATCCGGAAGCCATGTATGGAACGGGAACATCGGAACCTTAATAGCAAAACCGAAAAAGAATGCCAGGAACAGAATATCCTGCAGAGAAAACCCCATAAAAATGACATTCGTCGCAACAGGGGTCTTGAGAATCTGGAGCAGGTTAAATGTAAATTCTCCGGTAGCCGCATGATTGATGAAGTAGAGACTCAATATAGCAAGTAACATAAAAAGACTTCCTGTTAAGGTATACAGGAAGAACTTGATAGCTGAGTAAAGTTTTCTTCCTCCACCCCAGATACCGATCAGGAAGTACATCGGGACCAGCATGATTTCCCAGAAAAGATAGAAGAGGAAGAAATCGAGAGCCATGAACGCCCCCATCATTCCTGTTGCCAGGAAGAGGAGACAGACATAGTATTCCTTTTCTCTTTCCTTTATGGCAGAAAAAGAAGAAAGAACCGAAACAACCATAATCAACGTCGTCAGCAAAATAAGAAGGATACTGATTCCGTCAATACCGAAGAAATACTCGACACCGATCGACGGTATCCAGGGAATCCTTTCCACAAACTGCATATGGGTCGCTGACAGGTCAAAATATTTCAACAGGGCTAGAGAAACAACAAAATCAACCAGAACGACGAATAGAGAAAAGTACTTTATCGCCTTTGTGTTCTCCCTATTAAAAAAGAGAATAATCAGCAATGCACCTATTATAGGAATATACGCAGTCAGGGATAATATCGGAAAATTCAGCACATTAGTTGCCATTTCGAGGTTAAACATCTAACTTTCTCCTTCTTAATTAATGTGACGATTTCTTTATCTTATATATTCCCTAAAAAAAGAGATAAAGTGTTACCATTACAAAAACACCCAGCAGCATAACAAAGGCATAATTCTGTACAAATCCGGTCTGAAAACGCTTAAAGGATTTTGCACCGCTCTTTACAATTGTGCCAATACCGTTGACGGCTCCGTCGACCGTACTGAGATCGAAGACCCCGGAAAACTTGCTCTCTAAAACGGTCAGCCTGGCAACACCATTAACGATTCCGTCGATAACCGGAACATCGAAGGCTTTCCAGCAAAGCGTTGCCAGCTGCTTTGCGCGTTTCACAATAAGAAAATCGTATATTTCATCAATGTAATATTTATTATAAATAAGCTTATGAAGCCCACTAAATCTCTTTGCTAATTTTTCGGGAATGGATGGATTTTTAATATAAAAAAGATGAGCCAGGAAAATTCCGAAAAGGACAATACCAACAGAGACCGCCATCAACACATACTCCATAACATCATGATGGGCTCCGCCTGTAGCAGCAGCCGCACCATGCGTGGTTACCGCTTCCGAGGCAATGGCAACACCCTGAACGATCTCTGCATGACCTCCGCCGCCACCGGCCATTACCGGTGCCAGAAAATGATGAATCCAGTTCGAACCGCCGAGAGCCGCGGGAATACCGACATAACCGCCGATGATCGAAAGAATTCCCAGAATGATAAGAGGAACCGTCATCATAGACGGTGATTCGTGGAGATGTTTTGCAACCTCTCTGTCAACTCTCGATTTTCCGAAAAAGGTCATAAAGACCAGCCGGAACATATAAAATGCGGTCATCCCCGCTGCAACCGCACCGACAAGCCAAAAAGCCCAGTGGCCGTGCTCGCTGCTAAAAGCCTTCCAGAGAATCTCATCCTTACTGAAGAATCCGGAAAACATCGGTATACCGGAAATGGCAAGGGTCGCTGCCAAAAACGTCCAGAATGTTCTGGGCATATGAGGTCTCAGCGCTCCCATTTTTCTCATATCCTGCTCTCCGGAAAGGGCATGGATAACACTACCCGATCCCATAAAGAGAAGGGCCTTGAAAAAGGCATGGGTCATCAGATGAAAAATACCCGCAACAAAAGCCCCGACACCGCACGCCATAACCATATAACCGAGCTGGCTTACGGTCGAATAGGCCAGAACCCTTTTGATATCGTTCTGCGCCAGGCCGATGGTCGCCGCAAAAAGAGCGGTCACGGCACCGACTGTAGCCACAATGGTCATCGAGGTCGGAGACATAAGATAAAGGGCGTTGCTTCGTGCAATCATATAAACCCCTGCGGTAACCATGGTCGCGGCATGGATCAGTGCGCTGACCGGGGTCGGACCTTCCATAGCATCAGGCAGCCATATAAAAAGAGGGACCTGGGCTGATTTTCCGCAGACCCCGAGCAGAAGCAAGAGTGTAATGGCTGTCGCTGTTTCAGGGGTGATTAAACTGGTATGATTGAAAATATAGGTAAAATTAAGGGTTTTAAAATAAACAATCATCAGAAACATCGCCAAAAGAACTCCGGCATCACCGATCCGGTTCACCAGAAATGCCTTGATCCCAGCATCTGTGGCAGATTTTTTATGAAAAAAGTATCCGATAAGAAGATAAGAGCAAAGACCAACGCCTTCCCAACCGACGAATAAAAGCAGATAATTATTGCCAAGAACCAGAATCAGCATCGATACCATAAAGAGATTGAGATAGGTAAAATAGCGATGATACCCTGTGTCTCCGTGCATATAGCCGACAGAGTAAACATGAATCAGAAAACCGACCCCGGTAACGACCATCAGCATGATCGCGCTTAAAGGATCAATGAGAAATCCAAAATTGATGCTCAAGTCACCGGCCATGATCCATTCATAGAGAACGAGTTCGGCGATTACGTGGTTGAAGGCAACCTGATAGAAAATATAACAGGACACGAGAAATGAGAGACCGATTGAACCGACGGCAAAATAGTGCGTATTGGTCTTTAAATATCTTTTTCCGAATAAGGCATTAATGAGAACGGCTAGTACGGGAAACCCCGGAATCAACCAGACAAGATTTAACATGAAATCTTTTCTCCTCTCCTAAATCTCTACCACTTCATGATATTGATTTCATCAACATTTAATGTTTGTCTTCCTCTGAAAAGCTCTATGATGATTGCCAGTCCCACAGCAGCCTCTCCCGCTGCCACGGCAACGACAAAGATAGCAAAAATCTGTCCGGTCACATTATGCAAATAATGACCAAAGGATATCAGGGTAATATTGACAGCGTTCATCATCAGCTCAATCGACATAAGAATAATAATGGCATTTCTCCGTGTCAAAACCCCAGCAACACCGATAAAAAAGAGTATGGCTCCAAAAACAAGATAATGCGAAAGAGAAATCATTTTATCTCTCCATAATAAGTAGCTGTCATTTTAAATGTCTCTTAGCCAGAACAATAGCACCGATCATCGCAGCCAGAAGAAGAACAGATGCCACTTCAAAGGGGAACAGAAACTCTGTGTATAACAGAGAACCGATAACTTCCGTATTCCCTATCTTCGAAACCTTTTCAGGGCTTAACGTTCCCAGAGGGGAAACGGTTATCGCCTTGTAGATGATAAAGGCAATCTGCGCAAAAAGCATTCCGGCCAGAACCAGCGCCAAAGGGCTCTGCCTGTGGGAAAATCTGATCTCTTTGGTCTTATCAATATTAATCAAAAGAATAGCAAAGAGGAATAGTACCATAATCGCACCGGCATAGATCAGAACCTGTATCGCTGCCAGAAGCTCGGCTTTCAACAGCACATAAATGGCCGCAACACAAACAAAGGTCAAGACCAGAAAGAGAGCGCAGTGAACCACATTCTTTCTCGTTATCACCATCAAGGCCGAAAGGGTTGCTATCCCAGCAAACAAATAGAAAAAAATAATCTCCATCAAAAACGCTCCTTATTTTTTAAACGTTCTTGGCTTATGTTCCTTGAATAGTTCTTCTTTATCAAGCACCAGATCGTCTCTGTTATACGTTCCGTATTCATAGTAGTCGCTCCCCACAATGCATTTTTTCGGGCAGGTCTCAACGCATAAATTGCAGAACATACATCGTTCGATATTCATAGTAAATTTTGCGGCTTTCCTGTCTGCACCCTTTCCCTCTGCTTCAACCGTAATCACCTGAGTGGGACAGGCCATGGCGCAAAGCCCGCAGGCATTACAAAGCTCGTTCCCTTCTTTGTCGTAAAGCTGTCTGAAATGGCCCCGGAAGTAAGGAGCAAGGACAACGCGCTCTTTCGGATACTGAACGGTGATCGGTTCTTTAATGATATGCTTCAGCGTCGTCTTTAATCCGATGAGCAGGTCCCATAGAAAAATTGTTTTCAACAGTTTCTTCATAACAAACTTTACACCTCAATTGTAGATTTACATTACAAAATAATAGATGATACCGGTAGCGGCTATGTTAAAAATCGCCAGAGGGAACATCACCTTCCAGCCGATTCCCATCAGCTGGTCATATCTGAACCGCGGGTACGTCGCCCTCAGCCACATAAAAATGAACATGAACAGTAACATCTTAAAAATAAAGGCCGAAATATGAAGAATCATGAGTATTGCAACCGGAATATCAAGAGAGGAAATAAACGGTATCCTCCATCCCCCCAAAAAGAGAATGGTTGCCAGGGCCGATACGACCAGCATATTGGCATATTCAGCCAGGAAGAAGTAAGCAAATCTCATCCCGCTGTATTCGGTATGGAATCCTGCAACCAGCTCGCTTTCCGCCTCGGGAAGGTCAAAGGGAACCCTGTTCGTCTCCGCTGTTCCGGCGATCAGGTAAATAACAAATGCCAAAGGCTGGAGAAAGATAAACCATACGCCTTCCTGCGCCTTAACAATTTCTGTCAGGTTCATCGAACCGGCCAGCATAATAGGACCGATAATGGAAAACCCGAGGAAAATTTCATAACTGATCATCTGCCCGGCGCTTCTGAATCCACCCATAAGGGAATACTTGTTGTTCGATGCCCATCCGGCCATAACGATTCCGTATATACCGAGTGAAGAAATCGAAAGAATATAGAGAATACCGATATTGATATCGGCGATAACGAAGTTTGCGTCAAAGGGTATGACCGCGTAGATAACCAATGCCGGAACCAGACACATGACCGGCGCCAGTCTGAACACCCATTTGTCCGCCTCGGCAGGGATAATATCTTCTTTCAAGATAAGCTTTAAGCCGTCAGCGATTGGCTGTAACAGCCCGTGAGGGCCAACTCTCATCGGTCCCAATCGTACCTGCATGTGTCCGATAACCTTTCTTTCCATATAGGTCATGTAGGCAACCATCAAAAGAACAACGGCTAATACGGCAACGATTTTTACAAGAACAAAAATTGTTTCAACGATTAAAGGTTGCATCATTCATCCTTACCTTTGTTATGTTGTTATCTGTCGATCTCTCCCAAAACAATATCGATACTTCCTATTGCGGTTACCACGTCTGCTACCAGACCACCTTTTGCCATCATCGGCAGCGACTCGAGGTTTGCAAAAGACGGTGTTCTGATCTTCAGCCTGTAAGGCTTGTTTGTTCCGTCACTCTCGATATAGAAACCGGCTTCGCCTTTCGGAGCCTCAGTCCTGACATAGACCTCGCCCTTGGGCGGTTTGATAACCCTTGGAACCTTGGCCTGAATCTCGCCGTCCGGAAGATTTTTCAGGCCCTGATCGACGATTCGGTTCGCCTGCCTCATCTCTTCCAGCCGGACAAGGTATCTTGCGTAGGCATCACCGTCATACTGAACAGCAATGTCAAAATCCATCTTATCGTAAGCCGCATACGGCTCGGCCTTTCTGATATCCCACTTCACACCGCTTCCCCTGATATTCGGTCCGTTCAGGCTGAGGTTCAGTCCTTCATCGGCTGTTATCACAGCCACATTCTTCGTTCGTTTCAGCCATATCCTGTTCTCGGTCAAGAGGTCTTCGTAATCCTTCATCCTTGTCGGGAAGATGTCGACAAACTCTCTGGCTCTCTTCAAAAACTCATCCGACAGGTCGGCCATTACCCCGCCGATGCGACAGAAATTCGTCAGCATTCTGGAACCAGTGGCATGCTCGAAGAGATCAAGCGTCAATTCTCTTTCACGGAAACAGTAGATAAATACGGTCATCGCCCCGATATCCAGGGCATGTGTTCCGACACCGATAAGGTGGGAACTGATTCGTGAAATTTCCGCCATAATAGTCCGGATATACTTGGCCCTCTCCGGCACCTCGATCCCCATAAGCTTCTCAACAGCCTCACAATAGGCAAGATTCCAGGCCGGAGCAGCAACATAATCAAGCCGATCGGTATAGGGGAGGATTTGCGTGTAGGTAAGATTCTCGGCAATCTTCTCGATTCCTCTGTGGAGGAAGCCGATATCCGGTTCGACACCCAGTACCGTTTCTCCCCTGAGTTCCAGGATAACCCTCAAAACCCCGTGTGTTGCGGGATGTTGTGGGCCCATATTAAGTAGAATTTTTTCTGTTTCTGCAACAGGCATACCTGTTTCTCCTTAAGATTAAGGTCTTTCTCTTTTTAATCGCTGCTTCGGTGTTTTCTGGTCTTCCAGAGGATAATCTTTCCTGTAGGGATGACCTTCCCAGCCATCCGGCATCAGGATTCTTTTGAGATCCGGATGTCCGGTAAACTTTATCCCCAGCATGTCATAGGCCTCTCTCTCATAATAGTTCACCCCTTGCCAGACGGACACAACACTGTCCACAGCTTCATTCTCTTTAAAGGAAATTCTCAGCCGCAGTCTCTGATTTGTATTTACGGCATAAAGATGGTAAACAAGGTCGAACCGTTCGTCTCTTTCAGGGTAATCGACGCCGGTGAGATCGGCAAGGTATGTAAATTCCAGCTCCGGGCTCTCTTTGACAAACTGGCAGATTTCTTTGATTTTTTCTTTTCTCACCTTAACAGTCAGCTCGTCAGTCTTGTCCGAATAACAGTAGGTTTCGAGAATATCATCGGAAAACCGGCTCTTGAGAGCTTTGACAATCGGATTATCATCAAAGTTGATCTCGATTTTTTCTTCCTGCTCTTCTTTTTCTTCTTTCTTCTCTTCGCCGTTTACGTTTTCTTCGGTCATGACTCTTTTCCTTTTACTTTCTTATATATTTTTCTTTATCAATCATTTCCTGAAGCAAGATAATGCCGTGCATCAATGCCTCCGGTCTGGGAGGACAACCCGGAATAAAAATATCCACCGGAATCACGGCATCCGCCCCCTGAAGCACGCTGTAAGAATTAAAAGGACCCCCTGAAATCGCACAGCTACCCATGGCAACAACCCATTTCGGCTCCGGCATCTGGTCGTAAAGCTTTTTCATAACACCGGACATTTTATGGGTGACCGTTCCCGCAAGAATCATTACATCGGACTGTCTGGGGGTGGCTCTGAATATAACCCCGAACCTGTCAAAATCGAACCGGGAAGCACCGGCACACATCATCTCAATAGCACAGCAGGCAAGTCCAAAGGTCAGGGGCCAGAGTGAAGATCTTCGTGACCAGTTAACGAGCTTATCAACTGTGGTGGTGATAACATTGGATTGGAACTGATTTTCAACTATTCCCATTCTAACGCTCCCTTTCTCCAAGCATATAAATAACCCACGAGGAGGATGATGATAAAAAGCATCATTTCAACAAAACCGAAAAGCCCTATCTTTTTATAGACAACAGCCCAGGGATAGAGAAATACCGCCTCGATATCAAAAAGGAGAAACAATATGGCGATGATATAAAAACGGATTGAAAATCTCTTTTCACTTGCGCCCATAAAAAGGGGCATACCGCACTCATAAGTAGAAAGCTTTTCAGGATCTGGCTTGCTCGGACGGACAAGACATGCAAAGATCAGCGTAACAATACCAAAGCCGGTGCCGATCAGCAAAAACATAAAAACAGGCCAGTAAGGATGTATGGCAGTATATTCTTTTAAGAACCCCATGTCTCTCCCTTCCTTACTAATTTTTATTTGGCTGATTAGATTAGCTTTTTTCTCAAAACTCTGTGAAGATAACACCAGGATGACTTTCTGTCAAGGATTTTTTTAAGTTTTTCCAATCGATTTAATGACTTGAGATGGTCTTACCAGCCCCTATAAAACCATAAAGACCTGCTGAATCAGTGACAGAGAAAAAGAAGGGAACAGCCCGAGATAGAGGGTAACAAAAGAAGTGATAAGGAGCGCACAGATAAGATTAAGATATAAAGAGGGTTGCCCGATCTCTTTCACCGACTCTTTCATATACATCAACACCACAATCCTCAAATAATAGTAGACAGAAATAAGACTGTTCATGACGCCGAGAACGGCCAGCCAGATATACCCTTCTTTGATGGCCGCGCTGAACAGATAGAACTTACCCATGAAGCCGGCTGTCGGTGGAATACCTGACAGGGAGAACATAAATATGGCCATGGCTCCGGCCAGAAGCGGTTTTTTCGACCCCAGTCCGCAATAATCTTCAAGATTGAGATTCTCTTCCCCGTTTTTCCCAAGAAAAATAACAACGGTAAACGCCCCGATATTCATGAATGTATAGGCAAGCAGATAAAACAAGATACCGTGAAGACCGAGACTGCTTTTGGCAACCATCCCGATAAGGAGATAACCTGTATGGGCAATGGCCGAATAGGCCAGCATTCTCTTTATATTGGTCTGAGATATGGCCACAACATTCCCCAGGGTCATCGTGAGAGCGGAAAGAACCCAGAGCAGGGGAACCCAGTGAACCTCCGTCCCAAAGGCAAACATCAGTATTCTGACAAAGGCGGCAAAACCAGCCGCTTTCGCCCCGATCGACATAAAGGCCGTGACCGGCGTCGGGGCCCCCTCATAGACATCCGGCGTCCATACATGAAAGGGAACGCTGGCTATTTTGAATCCGAAGCCGACGATCAATAATCCCGTTCCCATAAAAAACATCAAGGGATGGGACATGCCATTGTTTTTGATAAACCGGGCGATCTCATCGAGCCTCAAGCTTCCCGATGCCCCGTACACGAGCGCTATTCCGTAAAGTAAAAAGCCGGTGGCAAAAGCCCCCAGTAAAAAATATTTCATCGAAGATTCTATGGACCTTATCTCTCCCCTGTCAAAACCGGTTAAGATATAGAGGGATAGGGAAAGAATCTCCAGCCCGAGAAAGATGATAATCAGGTTCAGCCCGCTGGCCATAAGAATCATCCCGAATACAGTGAGGAGAAGTAAAGCATAGTACTCTCCCGACTCGATCCCTCTTACACGGAGATAATCGGTCGATATCAAAACAGAGAGCCCGGTCGCTATCAAAAAGATAAAATGAAAAAAGAGGGAATAGTTGTCAACAGCAATCATCTTTGAAAAGGCGTACCCCCGGCTGTTCCAGAGCATAACCGAAACGATAAAAGATAAAAGGATGCCCAGGAGACAGATATACGGCAACCCCTTCTTCCCTTTTTGAAACGCGCCGAACAGAAGGAGAATGATACTGGTAGCAACCAGTATGAATGCCGGAGCCATCATGTATAGATCGAGTTGTGAAACCGCTGTCGTCATTTTTCCATCCTTTTAAGAAGATTGTCATATCTCTTGTTTGCATTGTGATCGATAACAGCAACCCTTTCAACTTTGTTAACCTGAGACAGAAGATGCGCAATCGAAACCTCCATCCTGCTGAGAAAGGGATGAGGGTAGATGCCGATAACAAATATCATCACCAAAAGGGGGACAAGAACAACAACCTCTCTCGCAGAGAGGTCTTTTAGCCCCTTATTCTCAGGATTTTTCAGCTCACCGAACATGACCCGCTGATACATCCACAAGAGATAAATCGCCGACAGGATAACACCCAGAGCCGCAAAGACCGCATAGAGCTTTTTCGCCTTGAACGCCCCGACCAGAATGAGGAATTCTCCGACAAAGCCGTTGAGCCCCGGAAGCGCCAGCGACGAGAGGGACACGATCATAAAACAGACCGCAAAGAGGGGCATCTGTTTCGATATCCCTCCGAAGTCTTTGATCATTCTGGTATGCCTCCTTTCATAGAGCATTCCCACAACAAGGAAGAGCGCACCGGTGCTGATGCCGTGATTGATCATTTGGATCACTCCCCCCTGCAGTCCCTGAAGATTGAAGGTAAAGACCCCGAGAATAACAAACCCGAGATGGCTGACGCTGGAATAGGCGACCAGACTTTTGATATCCTCCTGCATCATGGCCACAAGCGCTCCGTAAATAATCCCGATGATTCCGAGAATGGCGAACAGGGGGGCAAATTTCATCGAGGCAACAGGAAAGAGCGGGAGACAAAATCTCAGAAAACCGTAAATCCCCATCTTCAAAAGCACGCCGGCCAGAATCACGCTCCCGGCCGTGGGGGCTTCGACATGGGCATCGGGAAGCCATGTATGGAAAGGGAAAAGAGGCACCTTGATGGAAAAGCTAAGCGCAAAAGCGAGAAACAGCCATATCTGATATTTTAGCGGTATGGAAATTTGGTAAAGCTTCATCAGGTCAAAGGTCGCTTCACCGGTCGTGTTCAAATGGAAGTAGTAGAGAAAAACAATGGCAATGAGCATCAGCGTGCTTCCGGCCATGGTGTAGATGATGAACTTTACTGCCGCATAGACCTTTCTCTGCCCCCCGAAGACCCCTATCAGGAAATACATCGGAATGAGCATAGCCTCCCAGAAGATAAAGAACAAAAAGAGGTCAAGAGCCATAAAGACACCAAGCATCCCGGTCTCCAGAAGAAGCATAAAGACCATATACTCCTTCACCTTTTCGTTAATCGCCTTAAAGGAAGAAAGAACGGCAAGCACTGAGAGAAAGGTCGTAAGGAGAACGAGAAAAAGGCTTATCCCGTCGATCCCCAGATGATAGCTGATCCCGAACCCCTTGATCCATGGTATCTTTTCGACAAACTGCATTTCATGGGTCGTTGCATCAAAAAAGATAAAGAGAAAAAGAGAAAGGAAGAAATCGGACAGGGTAAAGGCAAAGCAAACCCATTGTATCAGTCCCTTTTTCTCTCGGTTTATCAAAAGGAGAATTGCGGCTCCTATTAAAGGGAGAAAGAGCACCCATGAGAGTATCGGAAATGTAACGTTATCCAATCGTTGTTCTCCTTAGATTATTTCAAGAAAAAATAGGCCATGATAAAAACAGTGCCGATCACTACATAGAGAGCATAATTGCGAATGTACCCTGTCTGAAGCCGCTGATAGGTCTCTGACCTCATCCTGACAAATGAAGCGATATAGTTGACCAGCCCGTCAATGATCAAAAGATCGAACCCCTTCCAGAGGAAGAGGGACATTTTTTTTATCGGTTTCACGATGACAAAATCATAAAACTCATCGATATAATATTTGTTAAAGAGAACACGGTAGAAAAAAGAGTGTTTCTCTTTGAGCCTTAAAGGCCATGCCGTCTTTTTCACGTAAAATAAAAAGGCAATAAAAATCCCGAGGACAGCTATTGATAAAGAGATGAGCATCAGGGATATCTCCAGAGCCATGGAGCCGTGATGCGCATTGGATTCAGCAAGAACCGCGCTGCTCTTAAATACCGGGGAAAGAAATTGATCGATGAGATTCATCCCTTCACCCGGAATCCCGACAAGACCGGCTACTATGGAGAGAAGCGCAAGGATGAGCAGGGGCAAAACAATAACATTCGGTGATTCGTGAACATGCGCCCTCTTCTCCTCTTCAACCCTTGACTCGCCGTGAAAAGTGAGAAAGATAAGCCTGAAGATATAAAAGGCGGTCATAAAGGCCGCCGCGACTCCGAGAGTCCAGAAAACGAAGTTACCCTGAATAAAGACGTTCCAGAGTATCTGGTCTTTGCTGAAAAATCCTGCAAAAGGGAAAATACCGCCGAGCGCAAGGGCCGCTACAACAAAGGTCCCGTAGGTCTTCGGCATCAATCCCTTTAATCCCCCCATCTTCGTCATATCCTGCTCCCCGGAAAGGGAGTGGATAACGCTTCCCGCCGCAAGAAAGAGGAGCGCCTTGAAAAAAGCGTGTGTCAGAAGATGGAAGATGCCCGCTGCATAGGCCCCAACCCCGAGAGCAAGGAACATATAGCCGAGCTGGCTGATGGTCGAATAGGCGAGAACCTTTTTAATATCGGTCTGGACAAGGGCGATCGATGCGGCATAGATCGCAGTTGCTCCGCCGATAACCATGACAACGTTCATTGAGAGAGGCGCTAATGAATAGAGAATGCTTGAACGGGCCACCATGTAAACCCCTGCCGTGACCATGGTCGCCGCGTGAATCAGTGCGCTCACCGGTGTCGGACCCTCCATGGCATCAGGAAGCCAGACATAGAGCGGAATCTGTGCCGATTTGCCGACAGCACCGAGAAAAAGGAGAAGGGTTATCAGCGTAACAGTCATATCACCTGAGGAAAGAAGCGCCGGTGCCTCCTGGAAAACAGATGTAAAATTAAGGTCCTTGAAGGTTGCATAGATAAGGATGATTCCGAGCGCAAAACCGAAGTCTCCGATCCGGTTTACGATAAAAGCCTTTTTCCCCGCATCTGAGGCCGATTTTTTTTCATACCAGAACCCTATCAGCAGATAGGAGCAGAGCCCTACGGCCTCCCACCCGATATACATGAGAAGGTAGTTGTTCGCCAGAATCAGAAGAAGCATGGAAAAGGTAAAGAGGTTGAGGTAAGCAAAATAGCGGGAGTAGCCTCTGTCACCTGCCATGTATCCCGCCGAATAAATATGGATGAGAAAACTGACCCCGGAGACCATCAGTATCATCACAGAAGACAAAGGATCGATGAGCAGTGCCACAAACGATTTGAAATCGCCGGAAACAATCCACGGGAAAAGAACCTTTTCGAACACCCTCTCTTTAGCCGGAAGCTTTAAAAGATGATAAAAAACAGCAAGGGAAAAGAGGAACGAGGCTCCGACTGCCCCGCAGGAGACTATATCAATAACCTTTTTCTTCAAAAGTCTGCCGAAGAGGCCGTTGACCACAACGCCCAGAAGCGGAAAGAAAAGAACCAGCCAAACGATGTCTAACATAAATCTTTTACCCCTTGATTACCACTTCATGAGATTGATCTCATCAACATCTTCTGTCTGTTTCAGCCGGAACATTGCAACCACAATCGCCAGGCCGACCGCTACCTCTGCCGCCGCAACGGTCATGACAAAGAAAACCACAATCTGGCCGTCCATCAGATTCTGGTAGCGGGCCAGGGCCACAAAAGAGAGATTAACGGCATTGAGCATCAATTCAATACACATGATCATAATAATGGCATTTCGTTTAATCAGAACACCCAGAACACCGATGCTAAAAAGAACAGCGCTCAATAAGAGATAGTAATTAAGGGAGATCATTCCGGGCCCCCTTCCCTATCCGCAATCCTTTTTTTTCCGAAAATAACGGCACCGATCATGGCTATCAGAAGAATCACCGAAGCCACTTCAAAAGGAAGGAGATATTCGCTGAAGAGAAGCTTTCCGAAGAGCTTCACCCCTCCGAAAGAAGCTGATATCTCTCCTGCCTGAACCATCTCATTACTCATGGATACCGTGTAAACCGAAGCAGTGACAAGGAGCATTAACAAAAGAAGAGAAAAGAGAATGCCGATGAGCCTCTGGAATGGAAGCCGCTCTTTAGCTTCCTCCCCCTTTAGATTGAGAAGCATAATAACAAAGAGGATAAAGACCATGATGGCACCGGCATAGACAATAATCTGCATAATAGCAAGGAACTCCGAATGGAGAAGAAAATAGAGGCCCGAAAGAGAGAAAAAGCAGAGAACCAGCCAGAGAGCACTGTAAATCGGCTTATGTTGCAAAATGACAAGGAGAGCCGATGCGACCGCTATGGCTGCCAGAACAAAAAAAAGTAATGATTCCAATGGTTAACTATCCTTAAGGCGTTTAAGATGGCCTCCCGTTTTGGGAACTGTCTCGGCAAATGAGAACGCCGGAAAACATCTTGTTTGTAAACCGTTTGAAAATCCTTATCAAACCTGATTTGAAGCTATCAAATGGCAATTTTAGTGTCAAGTTTTTTTCCTTAATAACTGCAGTATTCGACAAGCTTTTTCGGGTCTTTTTTTAATCCCTTTTCCCATTCTTTAACAAGGAGACCGGCCGGACATGTTCTGTCCTCAAAAATAAGCTCTTCCAGAGGACTCAGGTAAGAAGACTCATCTTCGCCGCTTATCTCTTTTATTTTTCTCAACCCCTCTTTGCTTATGCGCAAAAGTTCCTCGGCAAAATCGAGAACCTTTTTATCCCTTATCTTCGCATCCAGACCGTAACGGCTTACATCCTCCATCAGCTTAAGCCTCTCTTCGAAGCGTAAATCCTTTACCAATTTCCATGCGGCATCTCTTGCACCCTGATGATACAGGATGCCCTTCCACAACGCGGGCACAGCCAGCAAAAGCCGTGGAGGCGGTGCATCTCCCCCCCTGACCTCGATATACTGCTTGATCCTCACTTCGTTGAAGATCGTTGTAAGATGCAGTTCAAAGTCCTCTACGGTCGGGAAGTACCCTTCACAGCCCTTTTCAATATAATCCCTGAAGGTTGTTTTGTAGAAAGGAACCCAGTCATCTCTCTTGATAAACATCATGGGAAGACCGGCAATATAATCGACATAATCTTTAAAACTGAAACCGGGCGAAAAAGCCTTCTCAATTAAACCACACCTTTCAGGATCGGTATCGAGCCAGATAGAGGCCCTTTTGCTCATAAACCCGTTGAGTTTCCCCCCGGATATTGGCGAATTGGCCAGCATCGCCGTAACAAGGGACGAAACCCCTAAAGAAACCCTGAGCTTTTCCATGGCATCCTCTTCGCTTGTGTAATCATAGGTTGCCTGGATAGCTGCTGTCTGCTTCATCATTCGATGACCCAGTTCCCCTCTCTCTTTCAGATACCGCGACATGATCCGGTAACGGCCCTTTGGCACCCACTCAATTTCATCTACCCTGTTAAAAGGCTGTATGCCGAGACCGAGAAACCGGATGTGAAAGAATTCTGCTATCTCTTTTATTTCTCTGATATAATCATCAAATTCATTGGCCAGTGTCTTGATTTTCGGATAGTATATTGAACTCAGCTCCAGCTGTCCGCCTGGCTCCAGAGTGATAAGGACACCGTTTCGTGACAGGGCGATGATCACCCCCTTTTCCCGGACAATCTTCCACCCGAATTTCTCGCTCATTACCTGGAGAAGTGTTTCAATTCCTCCATCCCCGAAATAGGGAATGGCTTTGCCGCTGTCGGATATGACACCGAGTTTTTCTATCTCTATCCCGACTCTCAGGTCATCAGAAGGCTTTTTCTGATTCTCAAAGTATTTGACGATCTGATTTAAGCTGGTAATCCTTCTGCTTTTTTCCACTGAAATAACAATCCCCAATAAATTAATGATATCGGAAAGCTCTTCTTTCAGGACAAGAAAACCCTTAAAATGAATGGCCTCAATCATATCGTAACGCTTCTCTTCCGTCAAGCCACAGAACAAAAAGGTTGTTTCTGCTTTGCCTGAAGAAGAGCGAGAACTTATTGACCTCACACCCCCTCTCTGCTATATTCGACCGTATAGATAAATATTTAAGAAACAAAAGATAAGAGCCAATATGGATACCCTGAAAATCGGATTTGTAATGGATCCGATGGAAGACATACACATCGACGATGATACGAGCTGTTCCCTTATTCTGGAGTGTCAGAAAAGGAAGCATGAGACATACTATCTGCTCCTGCAGGACCTCTATATTTTTAATAACAGGCCGGCCGCCAACCTGAGACGCGTTACGCTTGACATGAAAAACGGTTTTGAGAGCCTCGATTTTCAGGAGCAACAACCGCTCGACGATCTGGATGCTATCATCATAAGAAAGGAACCCCCCTTTAATATGGACTATATCTACATGACTTATCTTCTGGACCAGGTTGCCTCAAAGACGTTTGTTATGAACCATCCGACCGGCATTAGAAAGGCCAATGAGAAACTTTATATTCTTAATTTTCCGGAAGTCGCCCCGAAAAACTGTATCTCTAAGGACCCGAAAATCCTTAAAAACTTCTTTCTTGATCTGGGGGAAGAGATGATCCTCAAACCCCTTGACGGCCACGGCGGAAGAGATATCTTTTATCTTAAAAAAGGTGATACAAACATCAATGCCCTGTTTGAATCACTTACGCTTGACGGCAAAAGATATGTCATGGGACAGGAATATCTCCCTGAGATAAAAAACGGGGATAAAAGAATACTCCTCCTTAACGGAAAACCGATCGGGGCATTCAGCAGAATTCCCCCCAAAGATGATCACAGAGGGAACATGCATGTCGGCGGAAAATGCACAAAAGCAGACATCACAAAAAAGGATGAAGAAATCTGCTCTGTATTGACCGAACAGCTGATTTCCGACGGGCTCTATTTTACCGGAATCGATATTATCGGGGACCGGGTAACGGAGATAAACGTGACCAGCCCTGCCGGAATTCCGGAGATTAATTCGTTTAATCACTGCCGGCTGGAAGAACAAACCATAGATTTTATAGAAAAGAGGGTCATCAGGTGAAAAAACTCATTGCTGTCATTTTGGTCGTTGTCTTTTTGCTTTTGATCATAGCGATATCGATTCCCTTTTTCATCGATCTCAATAAATACAAAGGGGTTTTTATATCAAAGATCGAACAGGCAATAGAACGGGATGTCGAGGTCGGCCGGGCAAAGCTCTCTTTAATGAAAGGAATTGCCGTAAATCTGGAAAATGTTACCATTTCGAACCATCCGGCATTTAAAAAAGAGTCTTTCCTGACTCTGGGTGGACTGGAACTCAAGGTCAAATTTCTTCCCCTTCTCAAGAAACGGGTCGAGATAAAAAATATCGCCCTGAGTTCACCGAAAATCCTGATTGAGCTGAATCAACAAGGGACATTCAATTTCCATGACCTGATAAATCCCAAAAAGAAGAGCGGGAGAATCGACAGGGATGAATCACCGCCAATCCGCCTTGTATCAGCAGAAACAAAATCCCGCCCTGTTTCTAATCCGTTTCTGAAGAACATCAACATCTCCCGTTTTTCAATAAAAAACGGAAAAATAAAGTTTGTTGACAATTACACTGAACCGGGAAAAACAGAAATTATCAATATCAAAGACCTGAATCTCAGGGCAGACAACCTCTCCCTTTTTCAACCGATAGATTTCAAGCTTTCTTTAAAAATCCAGGCAACAGGGGAAGAGAAAATAGATATAAAAGGAAAAATAAGCCCTCTCGGCGAAAGACCGGATTTGAAAAAATTAGATTTCAATTGTGACATCAAAACAAAAAACCTGAACCTCGGTTCTTTCAACCCCTATTTTAAAAAATATACCCCGGTCATAATCCGTTCAGGGCGCTTAAGCACCGATATCAGCGTATCCGGCAATATGAGTCGTCAGATCATGACTGACGGCCGGGTCAGCCTGAAAAACTTTCTCCTTAGTGATAAAAAGGGCCTTGTCACATTAAAGAAAGCGCTCGATCTGAACATCGAAAGAAAGGCAATTCTCGATTTAAGACGCGACAGCCTCATCATAGAGAAATTAGACCTTAACATGAAGGAGAACCATTTCAGTGTTTCAGGGAAGGTAGAACGGTTAACAAAGGAACCGAGATTTGATCTGAAAGTTCTCTCCCAAAAACTATCGCTGAGCCGGCTCGAGGAATACTACACACCCCTTAAAGATGCCATTCCGAAAGGAATAAAGATAAAAGGACCGTTATCTTTCAGCTCTAACATTCAGGGAACCAGAAGAGACCTGAGGCTCAAGGGAGACCTGGATCTCACCGGCAGTCAATTTATCCTGAAAGGGGTTCTGGATAAGCCCGAAAAGATGAATGCGAAGCTCTCTTACGATTTCACCGTCGGCAAGGACCGGTTGACAATCAGGAACGCCGCATTAAACCTTAAAGAAACCAATCTCAAAGCGTCCGGAACCATTGAAAACTTTGACCGCCCCTTAATCGACCTGCATCTTAAAACAGATACAATCAACCTGAACGAATGGAAAGATGTCCTCCTCCTAAAGCAGGGGAAAAACCTCTCCGGGCTCATCGAAATCGATGCCGGCCTGAAAGGAAGGACCAAAGAGGTATCAAGACTCAGGCTGAACGGAACAATCAAACTCAAGAATATCGAACCCCTGGAAGAGGTGATGAATCTCTATTCCCCTGACAAGAAAAAGCAGAGAACCTTCACCATGAAAGGAAAAGCCTCTCTCAATGCAAAAGTCAACGGAACGCTGGACAATTTCCTTGCGGATGCCATCATCGATCTCGACCAAGGTGAGTTCAATTATGCCGGCCTCCTTACAAAGCCAAAAGGAGTTCCCGGAAATCTTGTCTTTATCGGGGGATTCGAAAAAAACAATATCACGGTCAAAAGACTCAATCTCAATCTCAAGGACCTGAAGCTCAGCGCAAACGGAACGATCATAAACAGGAAAAGGCCTAAGGTCGATCTCAGTCTCTCGACCAATGAAATCAACATGGGAGAACTCGACAGACTCATCCCTCTTTTAAGGCAGTATCAATTCTCGGGAAGACTGAAAACCGATATCAAGCTCAAAGGGGATATCGCCGAGATGAAAAACATCACACTTCGCGGGGAAGCCTCTTTAAGTAAGGTCGGAGCAAAACTCCCGTTTCTCCCTGAGAAGATCCACGACTTCACCGGAAAGATCTCCATGTCGGGAAACAGGATGAACATAAAAAACCTGACCATGGGATACGGAAAGACCATTATCAACCTCGATGCCTCGGTTAATGATTTCGATTCCCCGAAGATAAAGTTCTCATTATCTTCCCCGAACCTCAGGTTCGACGAATTTTTCTCTTCGCTGAAGCTTAAAAAAGCCGGACTGGATTCAAACGAAGAGAACATTGTTTTTGTAGCCCAGAAAAAAGCGACAAAGCCTTCCTTTCTAAAGCGCCTGACAGCAGAAGGAAGTGTTAAAATCGGACAGGGGGGGTATCAGAATTTTGACTTTGCAAACTTAAAGGCCGACCTTTCCTTCAAGACCATGACCCTGACATTAAAAACCCTGCAATTCAATCTCTACAAGGGTCTTTTTACTGGTGCGGGACAGCTGGATCTCAGGGATAAAACCCCCCAGTTTTATATCAAATCAGAGTTGAAAGATGTCAACGTAAAAGAGCTGATTAACGATAACACCACTCAAAAAGATATTGTCTGGGGAACCCTCAAATCAGAACTTTCACTGTTCGGAAGGGGTACGGACGCGGCTTCCATCACCAGAACCCTCAATGGAAAAGGAAAGTTTGCCGTAAACAACGGTGAAATCAACATGGCACTTTTAAGAGACATCCTCAACCAGCTTCCCGTTCATCAGCTTGCCTTGGTTCAGCGCGATTTCAACAGACTGTCCGTCTGCCTCAATGATTACGCAAAGATGGAAAGGACCAATTTTAAGTTTCTCTATCTCCCTCTTGATGTTAAAAGGGGAGTTCTCTATGTTCCGGGAACTACAATCCTCTCTTCAGACCTTCTGGAAGTTGTCACCGACAGAAGCGGCGGGACAATCAACCTTAATACAATGGATATCGATTTCAAGAATGTTACGGCGGTTCTGACCAAGCAGGCCACAGACCACTGCTTTGGCCCAAAGGCCCAGCCGTATGTCGTTAATGAGCAGGGACGGGCTGTCCTTCCGTTTGAATGGAGGGGGAGGATAAAGGAAGGGAAACTACCCAACCCCCAAGTTGATGCTACAGCCATACTCGTAAGAGCAACCAGGCAGGGACTCATCGACCGGTTAATCGATAAGAAGAGACCTCCTTCAACGACTCCGCAGCCTCAACAGCCTCAGCCCCAGCAGCCGCAAAAACTCGAGGATCTGGGAAAAGAGCTTTTAAGAGATCTGTTACGATAGGACTATCCCGGACCTTTAATCTGTTATCCGGCAAACAGGGATAATATTTTCATTGTTAAAAAAGTAAGGAGCGTTTCAATGTTTGTTACAAAAAAAATGAGTTTCAGCGCTGCCCACAGGCTCTTCAACCCAGGCCTCAGCGAAGAAGAAAACAGGGAAATTTACGGAAAGTGCAGTAATCCTCACGGGCACGGGCACTACTACACACTGGAGATAACCGTAAAGGGAGATGTCGATAAAAAGACCGGCATGCTCATCAATGTAGACCTGCTCAAGGACCTTATTAACAGAGAAATCATCGATAAGGTCGATCATAAGAATCTAAACCTTGACGTGGAATTTCTCAACGATATAATACCGACAATGGAGAATCTTGCTCAAAAGTTCTGGGAAATACTGAAAAAGAGACTTCCCGAAGGAGAGCTTTTCGAGATCAAGATACACGAATCGGACGATAACTTCGTTATTTATAGAGGAGACTAGGATGAGAAAGAACATAAGGGATATACTGACAAAAATCGGCGAAGATCCGGACAGGGAAGGCCTTCGGGACACCCCGAAACGGTTCGAGGAAGCATTCACGTTTCTGACAAAGGGCTACAAACAGGACATAAAAGAACTGCTAAACGGAGCTCTGTATGAAGAGAAATACGATGAAATGGTGATTGTCAAAGGGATTGATATCTTCAGCCTCTGTGAACATCATCTTCTCCCTTTTTACGGGAAATGCCATGTCGCCTACATCCCTGATGGAAAACTCATCGGGCTGAGCAAGATTCCGAGGCTGGTGGAGATCTTTGCGAGACGGCTGCAGATTCAGGAAAGACTTACCTCCGAAATCGCCAAGAACCTTCAGGAAATATTAAAGCCGAAGGGGGTGGCCGTGGTCATCGAAGCCAAACATCTCTGCATGATTATGAGAGGCATTGAAAAGGTCAACACCGTGGCGACCACCAGTGCAATGCACGGTGTCTTCAAAAGCAGACAGGAAACCAGAATGGAATTCATGGGGTTCATCGGAAAAGAGCAAACCGTCTAATTGATGCAGACCTTCCTCATCTCCTTGAAACGATCCAGGACCTCCCCTGCCCCTCTCACCACCGCCTTCAAAGGATCCTTGGTCCGGTATATCTGAAGATCGGTCTCTTTATGAAGCCTCGGCCCCAGACCTTTCAGAAGAGAACCTCCTCCGGCAAGCACGACCCCCCTGTGCATAATCTCTCTGGCAAATTCTGGTGTTATGTTTTCCAGTGCCTTTTTGATCGCATTGACAATAGAAGAAATCGGCTCATCCAGCGATTCCCTGATCGTTTCATCGTCGACTGTCATCTCTTTGGGAACACCTCTGACCATATCCCTTCCCCTGATTACCGTCTGAAGCTTATTCTCCAGAGGAAAAGCAGAGCCGATCTCCATCTTGATCCGCTCGGCCTCAAAGATTCCGACCTCAAAATTATGCCGCTTCTTGAGAAAGTGAACAATCGCCTCATCCATCTCATCTCCGGCAATCCTGATAGACTCGCTGTAAGCAATTGCCGACTTTGAAATCACAGCTACTTCGGTTGTTCCCCCGCCGATATCGACAATCATATTCCCTGTGGCTTTTTCAATAGGCAGTTTCGAACCGATAGCCGCTGCCATCGGTTCTTCAATAAGATGAACCCTCCTTGCGCCTGACTGTTCTGCAGAATCGATAACCGCCTTCTTTTCCACCTGGGTTATTCCCGAGGGAACGGCAATAATGATCTCAGGATGCAAAAACCCCTTTCTCTGGTGGATTTTCTCGATAAAATACTTAATCATTCTTTGAGTGATATCAAAATCGGCAATGACCCCGTCCTTCATCGGTCTGATAATATCAATCGTCCCCGGTGTCTTCCCGTACATCTCCTTCGCTTCTCTCCCTACAGCTATGATTTCGTCATCATCTTTTGAAATAGCAACCATCGAAGGTTCCTCCAGCACAATTCCCTCGCCTTTGATATGAATCAGGGTATTGGCCGTTCCGAGATCAACAGCCATATCTTTCGAGAAAAAACTAAAAATGCGATTGAACATAATGACATTCCCTTCTACTTAGAAACCACGGTTTTCCTGCCCTGAAGGTTATTGATATTAATTTTGTTTTTTTTTATTACTACGGCCGCGGTCAGCTTATCAATCAGATCCTCTTTCGAGCTTCCGTCAAAAGGGAACAGAGACATGCCGATACTGACCGTTGTGCTGATCTCCCTGTCTCCCAGAACAAACACGGTCTGCTCGATAATGCTTTGTATTCTTTCTTTCATTGTCTTTGCCTTCTCACGGTCGAGCTTTTTAACAACAAGGAGAAAACTTTCCTCGCTGTATCTTACCGCAATATCCTCTTTTTTGAGAAAACCCTTGAGGATTTCGGCCACCTTTTTTAAAAGCCCGTCTCTGACACCATAGCCAAATCTCTCCCTTGTCTTCTCAAGATGGTCCGGTTTTACCATAATGAATCCGAGTTTACCAAGACTTTTCGATGCTTCGGTAAGCAGAGAATCGATAGTCTCTGAAAAAAATCTGATATTATGAAAACCGGTCACGCTGTCAATATACTTCAAACGATCCCACTTTGCATCGAGCCCTGCATGAGCCAGAGATAGAGCTGTATGATAGCCGATAATTGAGGCTATCTGCACATCAAGGTTATAAAAACCCTCTCCTTTTTCCCGTATCCAGCCGAGAATCCCGACAACCTTTCTTCCTGTCTGAAGAGGAACACCCAGAAAGGATGTAACACCCAGAGCCGGCTCGTCGGGAGAGCATATATGGGACTTTTTCGATTCTTTGGCAAGATTGGAAATATTCAAGGAGTTTTTATTTCTCAAAACCCAACCCATCAAGCTGTTTTTAGATGAGACCGTTAAACCTTGAAAATCGTGATTCTCATGAAAAGACCGTATCACTCTGTATTCGTTCTCCTCTTCATCGAACAGAGCAAGAAAAAGACCGTCACTGGGCAGGACCTTGGGAGAAATATCAATCAGGCAGTCGACGATCTGATCCGCCCGGTCAGCTGTTGCTGTCTCTTTTATGAATTCGTGGATCGAGGATATCTCTTTTATGTTCTCCTCTTTCATCTTCTCAACTCTCGCACGGCTTATCAGACAGGAGAACTGTTCTGCAAAGCCGATCAGTATCTTCTGCATTTTCGGAGTAAAAACATAGCTCTTTTTACTGTCCACGCACAGCACCCCTTCCAGGCCTGAGAGAAGGACGGGAACCGCCAAAAAAGATTTGATCTCTTCATCAATCGAATAAAACTGGAGTGTCTTGGTATCGTGCTTAAACCTTGAAACGTTCAGGTTATCCTCGTGTTCGGCGACCCATCCCACCAGCCCATGCCCCAATTCAATTGCCGTGTTCTTTATAATATGACGGCTGAGAGAATGATAGGCTCTTAAAACAAGTTTTTTTCGGCTTTTGTCAATTAAAAAAAGAGCGGCTGTAAAGGCATCGAAAACATTACCTGTCAATTTTATCAGACTGTTCAGATCTTTGTCGATTGCTGTTTGCATTGCCCATGATTTCTATTTTGTAAGAACGTATAAACTATCTTAAATAAAGCGATTAGACCGTAGCATAACCCTATTTTCAACACAAGCAAAAAGTTCTGCGACATCCATATAACATTTTAAAATAATTGGAGTTAACAATAACCAGCCTTCTTATTCGCTCTCTTTATCATTGTCTTCTTTTAATGTTAATCCCAATTTTTTTAACCAATCCTCCTGCCTAAAGGTTCTGACACAAAATTCCTGAAAGGCTATTTCATTCGGGGTCAGTATTTTGCCATCGATACACTGGGAAATTCTTAAAGGAAATCCGGGTTGCTTTTCTTGATCTCCATCGGTTTCGAAAGACGTTTCCTCGGAATCGTTTAACGACTGCATCTTGAACACCAGAACCAGAAAGCTGTCGGCATTGACCTTGTTCTTTTTGGTAAGCTTGTTGATAACATCTGTTACTTTTGTTGAGCTGCTGATAACCTCGCTGATAACCTTGGACAGTTCTTCAAACTCTTTCGGTGTCTCCTGATTATCCATTTTATCCTCCATTATGATTTGCCGGTGTGGGTTTTGCTGCTCTTTGCAAAAAAATCAAAAAGTCCGCTAATAGCCATGCTTAGCTCGTTGAAGCAAAGCCTGTATTGAAAAACAGACTGACCATATGGATCGGATATCTCTTCGTTTCCTTCCTCGTAAAATTTTCCAAGAAAAAATAATTTTTTGCCGGCCTCGGAAAACTGTTTCAGAATCGCTTCCTTCTGTTCGGAATCCATAATCAGAATCATATCAGCCTTTTCAATCATCTCTTCGTCGATCAGTCTCGCCCTGTGCTCCGATATATCGACACCCCCCTCCTCGGCAACCTTCACTGCCAGTTCAGCGGCGCTATTCCCGTCGACTGCCATGATGCCGGCCGAAGAGAGCTCAACATTTTTTATTTTTTTAAACAGAAGTCTCTTCTTCATGATTCCCTCGGCCATAGGGCTTCAGCATATATTTCCCGTACAGACAAACAAGATTCTTAACACGTTGATTTAATCCTCAAGCGAACCGGGCTTTTGTTTTTCAGAAATGTTTTCAAGGTCTTGCCAATGCTCACAATAATATCCGGTTTGCTGTTGATAATAAAAAGATTTTCTCCAACCTGAAACCAGTCATCTTCTCTATCAGGAAAACTGTTTATTGCAGCGTCTTCCCTGCCGTATCTTCTTTCCAGTTCATCCTGAAACATCGGTACGATTTTATCCTTAAGCCTCAGTTCCGTATCTTCAAAAAATATCGAAAAGTCGGGCTGCAATTCCTCCACCCTGTCGAGGAAAGATGATATCTCCTTCACATCGACATGCTTGGGAGGAGAAGACTTAACCTCAACGTATAAAAAATTCCCTTCCACGAAGGAAATAACATCAAAATCTCCTCCGCTTTTGGTGTTGCTGATACTGATCCCATAGGAGGAGGGAGAGTAAAATTCGTTTTCAAAAACCTTTGCAACAAACCATTCCAGCGTATCCCCGAAACCGGTAACCCTATCGGCACATAATCGATATCCTTCCGACGGATGAGGCTCAACAATACCGGCTTTTAAAAGGGCTGTGATATAATTGTTGACTGTCTCTTCGCTGCAGTATTGAAGCAGCTCTTTTACCTCAAAGGCCCTCTTTCGTTTCAGAACATCCCGCAAAAAAATCCTGAAGGAGTAACGCTTCATCAGCTCATAAAAAACATCTTCCGTATCGCTGTCACAGGGCCGGGGAAGAATCAATCCTTCCTTTGGATTGCTTCGAAGACATAAATAGCCCCTTCTTTGAAGGAGGTTCGGGATCTCATCCTGATATCTTTTCTCTATTTTTTCCAAGCTCTTTCTGATATCTGTCAGCTCTCTTTTTATCTCTTCAAGGTCATTTTCCACCTTGATTGCCTTTTTTATAAAAGGATTGATAAACGGCTAACTGTCATTTTTTTTAGGGGCACAAGAAAAAACCTTATCACCGCATTATCAGCCGGATTTCGCATCCTCAATCCTCATCGGCATCACCACACACTTATAATTTTCATCTCCGTAAGGAAGGAACAGAGCAGGACCCAGAGCATCTTTCAGTTCGACGCTCACCTCTTCTTTCTCGATGGCATTTAATGCATCAAGCAGATATCTCGCATTGAGACCGATAGCCAGGGTTTCACCAGAAAAATCACAATCGATCTCTTCCCTTGCATTTCCGATTTCGCTCTCCTCGGACTCGAGAATGATTTTATTATCTCCGATATGGAATTTGACCATTCTTGATTTATCCGAAGACAGGATGGAGACCCTCCTCAAGGCATGCATCAGCGCTTCGCGGGAAACCTTGAATTTAATATGATTCTCTCTTGGAATCACCTGCTCGAAATTGGGAAACTTCGAATCGATCATTTTCGAGATTAACACCTGTTTTTCCTGTTTAAACACAAGATGATTATCGGTAACACTAAAGAATAAAGGCTTCTCTCCGTCCAGTGTTTTCGCCAGTTCTGACAGAACCTTCCTGGGAATGATAACGGACATCTCAACTTCCAGACCTTCAACCTTTTTTCCTGATATACAGGCAAGTCTGTGGCCGTCGGTGGCAACCATCTGGCTTTTGGTGATTCCCAATCGATACAGGACCCCGTTCAGGGCCTGCCGGTTTTCGTCTGTTGAAACAGCATAGATTGTTTTTTCAACCATATCCTTTATTTCACCGCCGTTAAGCTTCACCATGCCCTCTTCTTTGTAGGCAGGAAGGGACGGATACTCCTCCGGAGCAAACCCGGCCAGATTAAAACTGGAATTCCCGCAGGATATCTTGACCCAGTTCTCTTTCTCGTCATTGATATGGATATCTGTATCCGGAAGCTCCCGGACTATATCGTATATCTTTTTTGCATTGATCGTTATCTTTCCCTTTTGTATCACCCGTGCCTCGTAAATACCCTTCACCCCGATCTCAAGGTCTGTTGCAATAATCCCTATCCCTTCTTCATAGGTTTCAATCAGAATATTTGAAAGGATCGGCATGGTGCTCCTTATATCCACAATCCCCTGAACACTTTGCAGCCCTTTAAAAAATTCGCTTTTTGCAATCCGTATTTCCATAATCTTCTCCTCTGGTTTTTTATTTTTATCTCTTCTTATTCAGGAAACAGATCATCGGGCATGAAAATGATTCAGCGAAGCCTTTTATAAATGATTTTTTAACCATTTATACTGAAATTCTCTTAGTATATGAACAACAATATAGGGTAATCAAACCCAAGTTTTTACCAAACTTACATACAATATATAGTACCCTTTGTAAATAAACTTGTCAATACCAATCTGTCCTGCAGGCTTCCTTCTTCTGAAAGAGATAACCGGCTCACTATTTTGAATAAAAGATAACCTCATTTACGTAAAAAAACTTATGTTTTACACATTTCAATCCGATATAAACAATATTGGATAGCACAATTGCGTTTTGTGAAAATATTTATTTTCAAAGGAATAGACCATGATCGTTAAAGATAAAGACAAGACAAAAGAAGAGCTCATCGTCGAAATCGAAGCACTCCGTGAACAGATTGATGGGCTGGAAATTTCGGGACACGAATCCAAAAAAACAGATCTGCAGCTTCAAAGAAGCATGCAGAAGCTTCGAAAAGCCATGGGGGGGATTATCCGGGTCATGGCACTGACCGTTGAAACAAAAGACCCTTACACGGCGGGTCATCAAAAACGCGTGAATGATCTTGCCCGGACTATCGGGCAGGAGATGGATCTCTCAAAACATAAAATTGATGCGATCCGCATGGCAGGCTCCATCCATGACCTCGGCAAAATATCGGTCCCCTCAGAGATTTTGAGCAAGCCCGGAACGCTCAACTTTAATGAATTCGGGATCATCAAATCTCATCCCAAGATCGGTTATGATATTTTAAAGGAGATAGAGTTCCCCTGGCCGATTGCCTGGATTATCTATCAGCATCATGAAAAGATAAACGGCTCCGGCTACCCAGAAGGAATTCGGGGTGAAGAGATACTTCTTGAAGCAAAAATCATCTGCGTGGCAGATGTTGTCGAGGCCATGGCGTCGCACAGACCGTACCGGCCATCTCTTGGAATCGATATTGCTCTTGGTGAAATCTCAAAAAACAGGGGTGTTCTTTATGATCCGGATGTTGTTGATACCTGCATAAAGGTTTTTAATGACAAGTGCTATGAATTCAACTCTGTATCAGGAAATGATTCCTGGCACTCCAAAAGATCGTGATAAAAATCGTCCTCGATCCTTCTGCTTCTGTAATTCAAATAAAAGATACCTTACCTTCAATAAAAAGCCCCGGGGTTTTCAGTCCCGGGGCTTTTGAGAAGGGTCATACACCCCTCATAAAAACATGTTATCAAACAGCCTACTTCAAACGCCAGATATCGACATCACCGCATTTTGAGCACTTGGGGAAGTAGTCTCCCTTTTTCAGTTCTACTTCTACCTCTTGATTGAGGCTGTCATCACAAACATCGCAGAGATAGACACCATCTCTGGGAACCTTATCCAAGGTCTGATATACATTTTTTTCTGACATTGTTTTCCCTCCCTCGAATATTCTAATCGCTCTTTTGCTATTAATAATAGCAATTATTTTAAAAATGACAAATCTCAGCCGCAAATAAATTGAAAAAATTACTTTACAAATCAAACCTTTATAAAAAAATGACTTAAAGTTCAAAATCTCTTGACAGTATCATTTTTTCATATATTATTATATCCGTTTATACGGTTACATAAATATATCATAGAAGGAAAACAGAATGAAAGAGGTCAGTCAATTATTCAAAGCCTTTTCAGACGAATCGAGGATCCGGATCATCAACCTGCTTTTGCAGGGTGAACTCTGTATCTGCAATCTGATGAAGATTCTGAAGATGTCTCAATCAAAGGTTTCAAGGCATATGGCCTATCTGAAGCATTCAGGCATCGTGAATGACAGGAGGGAAGGTGTCTGGGTCTACTACTCCCTTCTTGAACCGGAAAAGAGGGTTCATCAATGCCTTCTGGAATGCCTGAAGAACTGTTTTAGTGAATACGAGGTTCTCAATCACGATCTCGAAAAACTCAAGGAACTTGAGAAATCATGTGTCTGATACAGATAAAAGAGTACTGATAAAAAGGTTAACTCAACCATACCATCCATTAACAGGAGGAGTTGTAACATGCAGGAGCAAAGGGTTTTAAAACGGCTTTCATTTCTCGATAGATATTTAACTCTCTGGATTTTTCTCGGAATGGCTTTCGGGGTCGCTGCCGGATATTTCTTTCCGGAGATTGTAAAAATCACTACCCGCTTCCAGGTAGGAACCACCTCAATTCCGATTGCCATCGGTCTTATTCTGATGATGTATCCACCGCTCGCCAAGGTCAAATACGAGGAGCTGGGGGATGTTTTCAGGAATTTCAGGATCCTTTTTCTCTCCCTTATCCAGAACTGGGTCATCGGCCCTATCCTCATGTTCCTCCTGGCCATTATCTTTCTCAGAAATTATCCCGAATATATGGTAGGGGTTATTATGATAGGGCTTGCACGCTGCATCGCCATGGTCATTGTCTGGAACGAACTGGCAGAGGGCGATACAGAGTACTGCGCGGGTCTGGTCGCTTTTAATTCCATCTTTCAGGTCTTCTTCTTTTCTGTTTATGCCTATATCTTTATTACGGTTCTTCCGGGATGGTTCGGTCTTAACGGAAGCGTTGTCGACATCACCATAGGCCAGATTGCCAAGAGCGTTTTCATCTATCTCGGCATCCCGTTCATCGCCGGTTTTATCACCCGTTTCAGCCTCATCGCAATCAAGGATAAGGAATGGTATGAAAAGAAATTCATTCCCAAGATCAGCCCGATCACGCTGATCGCCCTTCTCTTTACCATTGTGATAATGTTCTCACTGAAAGGGGAGTATATTGTCCAGCTCCCTCTTGATGTTGTCCGAATCGCTGTTCCCCTGACCATCTACTTCATCATTATGTTCTTTATCACCTTTTTTATGGGAAAAAAGGTCGGGGCAACTTACGGGCAGTCCGCAAGCCTCTCTTTTACAGCAGCCAGCAACAACTTTGAACTGGCCATTGCCGTGGCTGTGGCAGTCTTCGGCATTAATTCCGGAGCCGCATTCGCCGCTGTGATCGGGCCTCTGGTCGAGGTGCCGGTTCTTATCAGCCTTGTAAACGTTGCCTTCTGGTTCAGAAGGAAGTATTTTAACGAGGCTGAGAGAAACTGTTGCGTACAGACCGAATAAGGACTGAACAATAAAAAGGAAAATATTATGTTAAATAAAAAAAAGGTTCTTTTTCTCTGCACGGGAAACTCCTGCAGAAGCCAGATCGCCGAGGGTTTTCTCCGTCATCTCGCATCAGAAGATTTTGAGGCATTCAGTGCCGGAACAAAGCCGAGCAGACTGAATCCCCTTGCCGTTAAGGTAATGGAAGAAAAGGGTGTCGACATATCCGGCCAGTATTCGCAGTCAATCGATGAATTCTTAAACGAATCCCTCGATTATATTATCACCGTATGCGACCACGCAAAAGAGACATGTCCTGTCTTCCCCGGTACAGCAGAACGAATTCACTGGAGTTTCAGAGACCCGGCAGATGCCAAAGGAAGCGAAGAAGAGAAAATGACCGTATTCAGAGAAATCAGGGACAGCATCGAAAAAAATATCAAAAACTTTATTAAAAAACAGTAACTCTCTCACAGATCAAAGCCGGTTCCCCCTTCTTTCAATCATTTCTATTTTGCTTTCCCGAAAAAACGTGATATAAATTTTTAGAAAGATCATTTAAGGAGGAACAATTATGAAACTCAGCGAATATTTCGAAGCAAAAAAAGGTATCGGTGTTCTGGCCACGGCCGATTCAGACGGAAAAGTTAACACCGCTCTTTATTCCAGGCCTCATTTCATCGAAGAGGAGACAGTTGCGTTTATCATGCTCGAGCGTCTGAGCCACAAGAATCTCCAGTCAAACCCCCATGCCTCGTATCTCTTTATCGAATCGGACGGTCAATACGTCGGAAAAAGGCTTTATCTTACCAAGATCAAAGAGGAAGCGGACACCGATCAGATCGACACCCTTCGAAGAAAAGAATATAAAAGCGATGCGAAACGATATCTTGTTTTCTTTCGGGTTGACAAGGTCCTGCCGCTGATCGGAGCGGGCAAAAAAGATTGCAACGAGAGTTAACATCTCACATGCTCAGAAGCCGGAATAAGAAAAACCGATGAAAATAAAGGATTTTGAGTTTAACCTGAGAGAGCTGGCCGGTTCCATGGGGGATTTCGGCACCCTTCTTCCCTTTGCCGTCGGCTATATCATGATAAACGGCATCGACCCTGCCGGTCTTCTTATCATGCTCGGCCTGACAAATATCCTGACCGGTATCGTTTACCGGCTGCCCATCCCCATTCAGCCGATGAAGCTTATCGGTGTTGTGGCCATTGCCCAGAAATGGTCTCCGGGCCTCATTTATGCCTCCGGATTCGGCTCCGGGATTATCTGGCTCTTTATGGTTTTCACCGGCGCGATCGACAAGGTCGCACGGCTAACCCCAAAAGGCGTGGTCAGGGGAATACAGGTTGCGCTCGGCATTATGCTGGTCTTTAAGGGATTCGAAATGATATCGACCGGCTGGATTCTGGGAATCATCGCCCTGGTTATCGTTATATTCTTAAGGGAAAGCAAATATGCTCCGGCAGCGATTGTTCTTATGATTCTGGGAATCGTTATTGTTGCGGTAAAGGGAGAACTTCTCCCTTCAATAGAGTTTCGACTATCGCTCCCGCCGCTTACGACCTTTACCCCCCGCGAGGTCTGGGATGCGTTCGTGCTGGCTGGCTTTGCCCAGCTTCCTTTGACCGTTGCCAATGCTGTTATTGCAACAGCTGCGCTGATACGGGATTACTGGCCGGAAAAACCGGTTCCGGAAAGAAAGCTGGCATTGAATATGGGAATCATGAATTCCGTAGCACCTTTTCTCGGAGGGATGCCGATGTGCCACGGAGCGGGCGGGCTTGCAGGCAAGTACTATTTCGGCGGAAGGACCGGCGGAACAAACATTATCGAAGGGGTTATTGAAGTCAGCCTCGGTCTTTTTCTGGCCAGCTCCATAGCCAATTTTTTCCAGGTCTTTCCGAAAAGCATTCTGGGGGCTATGCTCTTTTTGATAGGGCTGGAACTTGCCAAATTTGTAAAAGATATTAAAAAGAACGAGATAGCTGTTATGGCCACGACCGCAATTTTGTCCCTTATCTTTAACATGGCTGTCGGATTTCTAAGCGGTCTTCTTGTTCATTATTTTATTCAGAGGATATCAAAAAAATAGTCCAAACAGAGTGCGGAATTTTCAATACGGTTCCTCTCTCATTTAAAAAGGTAAAAAAAGTTATGAATCCTGCAGTTATTTTTGACCTCGACGGAACCCTTGTCGACAGTCTGCCGCTTGTATACGACTCCTTCAGGCATGGTGTGGCCCCTTATAGAGACCTGCCCGACGATGAGGAGATAGAAAAAGGGCTTTGCGGCCCGGTGGAAAAAAATCTTACCAGGCTTCTCAACAGCGACAGCGAATTAGTGCCTGCAGCAAGAGAGCGGCTTGTTGAGTATGCCAGAGAGCATCAGGACGAGGTAACACTCTATCCCGGCGCTCAAGAGCTTATAGAGGAACTGTTTCAGGAAGAGGTCATTCTGGGTCTCTGGACAGGACGGGACAGGAAAAGCGCATTGAGAATACTTGAAAAATTCGACCTGAAAAGGTTTTTTAAGGGAATTGTCTGCGGAGACGACCTCAAAACCCATAAACCCGACCCTGAAGGGATTATCTGGCTGATGGAGCTTTTTTCTGTCACTGAAAAAGCCGTGATATATGTCGGGGATTCCGAACACGATATCCAGGCCGGTAAGAATTCCGGCGTTAGGACGATTATCTGCGAAAACACCCATCAACAAACAATCAGGCCCGACGGCCCTTTGGTCAAATCGCTCCATGAGCTGAAAACCCTGCTTTTCGATCTCCTCTCAGAGATTAAAACCGGAGAATAATGGATATCTTTTCACATATGTTCTGGGGAGGGCTGGCCTTCGGATGGAAGCGAAGGTTTCTTTATGCCATGACATTCGGGGTTCTTCCCGATTTCATCCCCTTTTCCCCTTTCTTTTTCTACCGTCTGTTCAAGGGAACATTTGTTTTCGGCAGGCCTCCGCTCGAATCGTTCCCCTCATGGGTCTTCAGCCTCTATGACATCACACACAGCCTGATCTTTGCCGCGATACTTTACACAATAATAAGATTTTTGAGCAAAGATATCTCCTTTTCCTTCCTTGCATGGCCCCTCCATATTGTTATGGATATCCCGACCCACACGGAAGCGTTTTTCCCGACAAAATTTCTCTTTCCTTTAAGCACCTTTTATATCAACGGGTTTGACTGGGCTCATCCCCTTTTTCTGCTTACCGACTATCTGCTTCTTTTTTTATTATTTGGGATGTTCTTCTTTTTTAGATACAAAAAATCAAAACCGATCAAATCCGGGAGTTGATATCTTTATTGTAAACTTTTTTGCAATTATTATTTGCGATATGGTGTTTCGGTTTATATATTTAATAAAAATCTAAGTCTCCTTTACAAAGGACTAATATTGTGGGTGATAAAAGCGATTCAAATTACCAGCGTATAGAAGGGGTTAAGGGTCTCGTATATATCCCCAAATGCAGGGGGCCCAAAAAACACCCCTGCGAAGACTGCTATCACTGCCAGTTCTGCTCCGACACAAGGTGCACCTCATGCCTTGCCCAGCAAAATAAAAGAAAGAAAAAGTAGCTTCCTGGTTTGATTTCATAAAGAATAAAAATCTTCTTATTTTTCTCCGGTTTTCAACCTTTTGACTTTACTGAGGTTTTGCATTATGTTTTTTCTGCCCTTCATGATAATGAGTCTTTGAGGATTATCGTTTGGAATCGTTAACCATCATCCGCTGGCTTAAGAACCGCTGGCAGTGCGAAGGCGGTTACGGCGAGGTATTGACCGTGGCCTTCCCACTGATCCTCAGCACAGGAACATGGGCTGTTCAGCACTTTGTCGACCGGATGTTCCTTACATGGTATTCACCAGAGGCCATTGCCGCGGCCATGCCGGCAGGTCTTTTGAACTTTGCCATCATGTGCCTTTTTATCGGCACCGCCGGTTATGTCAATACGTTCGTCGCCCAGTACTTCGGTGCAAACGGATTGAAGCGGATCGGCCCCGCTCTCTGGCAGGGAATCTATGTCGCTCTTATCGGCGGAATTATTCTGCTCTTTTTCATCCCGCTTGCCGAGCCGATTTTCCGGTTCGTCGGGCATGAACCGCTCATCCAGAAAAACGAGATCGTCTATTTTCAGTTCCTCTGTCTGGGTGCCGCACCGGCCGTTGCTTCAACAGCACTCTCCTGTTTCTACTCCGGCAGGGGAAGGACCTGGCCTATCATGTGGGTCAACGTCTTTGCAACAGCAATCAACCTGCTTATGGATTATGTCCTGATATTCGGCAAATGGGGTTTTCCTGAACTCGGGATGAAAGGGGCTGCTATCGCTACGGTGTTCTCAGCATGTTTTTCCTTTTTAGCCTACATCGCTCTCCTCTCCAGAGTGTCATATAACCAGAAATATCACACCATAAAGGGGTGGAGGTTCAATAAAGACCTCTTTTCCCGCCTCATGCGCTACGGGCTTCCGAGTGGGATTCAGTTCTTTCTTGATATTGCCGGATTCACTGTCTTTGTTCTTCTGATGGGTCGCCTCGGGACAGTTGCTCTGGCAGCCACGAACATCACCTTCAACATCAATACCCTGGCATTTCTGCCGATGATCGGTTCCGGGCTCGGCATCTCGGTCCTCGTAGGACAAAACCTGGGAAGAAACCGTCCTGACCTGGCGGAAAAATGCGTCTATTCGGGTCTTCATTTGACATTTTTCTACATAGGATGCATGGCTTTTTTATATGTCTTTGTCCCCGGTCTCTTTCTATGGCCGTTCTCGGCCCAGGCCGACCCGAAAAGCTTCAAAGAGATACGGGAAATTTCCATTGTCCTGCTCCGTTTTGTCGCGGTCTACTCTCTTTTCGACAGCATGAATATTGTCTTTTCCTCTGTTCTCAAGGGAGCCGGTGACACACGCTATATCATGTTCACCATCGTCATCCTCTCGTTTTCGATACTGGTTATTCCAAGCTATGCGGCCATTGTTCTTTTTCATGCAGGGGTCTATGCAGCGTGGGCTATTGCCGCGACCTATATCATTGCTCTCGGTTTTGTTTTCTTTTTCCGTTTTCTCGGCGGAAAATGGAAATCGATGCGGGTGATCGAAGAAATCCCTCCTTCCCTGCCCCCGGGACTCCCCGAAACACCGACAGGCAAGCTGGAACCCTGAGCTCTCTTTTCTTTTGATACCCCGGTGATGTCTCAAGGACAAAAAATGTTGACTCTGATACCCCTTTCTGATAGGTAATAGGATGATTTGCGTTTTTCTTTTTTAACCGGTAATCAAGAGACAATGGAAGAATTCGTTCAACATTTTATCAAAGGGCTTTCAACGCCCTTCATTCTTCTCATTATCGCAGTCACCATCTATACCCTTGCAAAGGGTGCTGACCTGCTTGTGGATGAGGCTGTTATTCTTTCTTTGCACTGGGGAGTTCCCAAAATGCTCATCGGCGCAACAATCATAAGCCTCGGCACAACCCTGCCAGAGGCTGCTGTTTCCGTTCTGGCCGCCATAAAGGGAGAGCCCGGTCTGGCGCTCGGAAACGCTGTCGGTTCGATCATCTGCGATACCGGACTCATCCTCGGAACCGCCGCGTTAATATCGCCCCTTCCTCTTACAAAGAAAATCGTTAACCGTCAGGGCTGGATTCAGCTCGGAGCCGGTTTTCTTCTCGTTATTTCATGCATCCGGTTCTCCCGAATAGACAAGACTTTTACTGAAGGGGGGAACCTTCCTCAATTCATGGGGATTATTTTTGTCGGTCTTCTGATTGCCTATATCTGGACATCAATTCAATGGGTCAAAAACAACGATCAGGATGCCATCATGGGTGAGGTGGAGGAAAAGCCGAAAAGAGCCGGTGATTTTTTTGTTTTTATCAAAATGGGATTCGCCTTTATTATGGTTGTCGGCTCATCCTGGATTTTGATTCCCGCTGTCCAGGAAACCGCCACGCGTTTCAACGTCCCCGAAGGGATTATCGCTGCCACGCTTGTTGCTTTTGGAACCTCTCTCCCCGAATTTGTCACCGCTGTTACTGCAGTGAGAAAGGGACACGGAGAGCTTGCCGTAGGGAACGTTATCGGCGCCGATATCCTTAATGTTCTCTTTGTTGCCGGCTTAGCCGCGGCAGTTACAAAGGGCGGTCTCGACGCCTCGGCTCATTTCTTCCGGATCCTTTTTCCTGCAATGCTCTTTATCCTTTTGACCTTCAGAGCCGGCATCTTTTTTTCAGGAAGCAGCCTTAAGCGCCCCTTCGGGTTCATCCTTATCAGCAGCTACATTGTCATTCTTATTGTAAGCTATACACACAAGGTCATTTAAAAGGGTAAACAGACAAACATTAACAATCTTGAGTAAGCTCTTCTATGGACATGTTAGAACTAATCGGAAAGTATTACGGAACAGACTGGCTGGCAATGAGCATGGCCTTTCTCTTCATCTATTATGTCGGAGAGAAGAAAAGGCACGGGTTTATTTTCGGAATCCTTGTGAGTATTTTCTGGCTGATCTTCGCGTTTCTGGCCCAGAGCGTAGCCAATGTAATCGCCAACGTCGCATTTGTCTTCTTGAACATACGGGGCTATGTCTACTGGGGAAAAGAGGGATCCCCGAACTAATAAATCCCTAAAAAGTCCGGCCGGTCTTCTGGAGTTCGAAATGAGAAAATACTTTTTTCTCTTTATACTGCTCGCACAATCTTTTATCACCAGCCCTTTTGTCTTGCACGCCGAGATAAACGTGGTGAAGGTTTCTCTTCCCGATGTTGAGCCAACCGTACTGGACCCCTATGCCCGGCTGAGTTTCAAGAGTATCAACGAGTGCTCCGGCCTGATAAAGAGCCGGAAATGGGAAAATGTCTTCTGGACGCACAACGACTCCGGCAACTCTGCAAGGATATTCGCCGTAACAAAAAAAGGCGAAATTATAAAACCGGAAGAGGAACAGAGGTCCAGGGGAATAAAAATTGAAAATGCCCGGAATATCGACTGGGAGGACATAGCAACCGACAATCAGGGTAATCTCTACATCGGGGATGTCGGCAACAACCTGAACAACAGGAAGGACCTCACGGTCTATATCGTCAAGGAACCTGATCCCCGGCAAACATCGGTCATAAAGGCGAGTCTTAAAATCCCTTTTTATTATCCCGAGCAAAAAACAACTTTTCCAGAAAAAATGAATTTTGACGCCGAGGCCCTTTTCTTTGCCGGGGGAAAGCTTTATCTTCTGACCAAACACAGGAGCGACAGATATACAAAGCTCTACCGTTTTGATTCCATGGACCCCTCAAAAAAGAACCCGCTGACACTCATCGGCAGATTCGATGCTCAGGGCTATGTTACCGGTGCCGATGCCTCGCCCGACGGAAGACGTTTAGCAATTTTAACATACCGTGCTGTCTGGCTTTTTGAGACGAACGATCATACTGATGATTATTTTCACGGAAAAGTATCCTGGCTCCCCATCCATGCCGGCCAGTGCGAAGGAATAAGCCTTGACAAGGAAAGGCTCATTATCTCAAACGAAGGGAGAAAGCTTTTTGAGGTCCCGATAGAGAACCTGATACACATCAAAAACTGATCAAAAAATGAAAAAGGAGAAATACCTGTGGCCTTCCATAAGAAAGGAGAAATAGAAAACATCTGTATTTACGGCATCGGCGGTGTCGGAGGGTATTTCGGAGGAAAAATCGCCTGTCAACTATCCCAGAGCCGGGACAAAAAGAGAACGGTCTCTTTTATTGCACGGGGAAAACATTTAGAAGAGATCAGAAAAAACGGCCTCACACTCAACACATCAGAAAATGAGAGACTTTTATGCAGACCAACTGTTACAGCAGATAATATGGAAGAAATACCGAAACCGGATTTATGCCTGCTCTGCGTCAAGGGCTACGATCTGGTCGACGCTGCAAAGGAGATCAACAAACAGATCAGGGAAGATACAATGATCATCCCGCTCCTGAACGGCGTGGATATTCACGAAAGGGTGCGGGCAAATATGAGCAGGGGAATCGTGTTTCCATCCTGCCTCTATGTCTCCGCCCAGATCGAAAAACCCGGAACCGTGACACAAAAAGGGAAAAACGGCATCATCCTCTGCGGCAGAGATTCAGCCATACCCGATTTTAATCAGGAGCAGCTTATCGATTTCTTCGGGCAGGTTGGGATAGATTTTAAATGGGTTGATAATCCCTTCCCTGCTATCTGGGAGAAATATGTCTTTATCGCTCCGTTCGGCCTGGTTACGGCCTGTTTCGACAGAACACTGGGCCAAGTCCAGGAAGAAAAGGAGCTGAAAGAACTGACGATCAAAATTATGGAAGAGGTCGTTCTGCTTGCAAAAGCAAAAGAAATAGAGCTTCCGGAAGATATTGTAAGGAACTCCTTAGAGATGGCAAAGAACTTTCCCTACGAAACAACAACATCTTTCCAAAGAGATATTAAGGCAGGAAAAAAGAGCGAAGGGGACCTGTTCGGTGGAACCATTATCAGAATGGCGAAAGAGACCGGTGTGGCAGCGCCGGTAACAGAGACAATCTACTCAAAAATTCTGGAGAAGCTGGAAGCATCCAATTAATTTTTAAACCCATTCAATACAGCTGAACAGCAAACATTGATTTTCCGCTCTGATTTTACTATGATGATAGCCGCTACATTTACAGATATTATTCGACGGAGATAAAGGGGGTAGAGAAATGAAAAAAAAACGTCTCGGCAAGGAAGGGCCGATGGTCGCTGCCATCGGGCTCGGTTGTATGGGCATGAGCGGCGACCGTTACGGCAGAGCCGATGAAGCCGAATGCAAGGCCGTTCTTTTTAAAGCCCTTGAAAACGAAATGATGCTCGACACGGCCGACCTTTACGGATGGGGGCATAACGAGGAGTTGATCGGAAAAGCCCTGAAAGAGTGGAGCGGTGAAGCTTTTATCGCAACGAAGTTCGGATTTGTGAGAAAACCGGCTTCGGATAAAACCTATACCTCGATCATAGACGGCCGGCCGGAATATGCCAGACAGGCGCTTGAAGCAAGCCTGAAAAGACTGAAGCTCGACAGTGTCGATCTCTACTATCTTCACCGTGTCGACAAAAACGTCCCGATAGAGGAATCTGTCGGTGCCATGTCAGAAATGGTAAAGGAGGGTAAGGTTCGTTATATCGGGCTCTCCGAAGTTTCTCCGAAAAGCATAGAGAAAGCCCATTCAGTGCATCCCATATCCGCTGTCCAGACCGAGTACTCGCTCTGGGACAGGGACGTGGAGGCTGGAATCATCCCGGCATGTCAAAAGTTCGGCATCGCCTTTGTGCCTTACTGTCCGCTCGGCCGGGGTATTCTTACAGGAACACTGAAAAAAGAGATATTAAATCAGGAAGGCGACCGCCGCAAGGAGGTTGTCCCGCGCTTTGAGGGAGAAAACTTCACCCACAACCTGAAGCTTACCGCCAAAGTCGCCGCAATCGCTGCAAAAAAAGGAGTGACCCCTGCGCAGCTTTCTCTTGCCTGGCTTCTTTCAAAGGGAGATGATATCATCCCCATTCCCGGAACCAAACAGCTGAAATATCTCCTGGAAAATATAAAGGCTGCGGAAATCAAACTGAGCGAGGAAGATATCCGGGAGATCGAATCGGTCATCCCTCCGGAAGAGGTTAAGGGGGAACGTTATATTCCCGAGATCATGAAATCGGTTGAAAAATAACCCTATTTCTTAAGAATCCTTTTCACTGCCTTTTGAATCCTGCGGGGACCGATGCCGAACTTTTCCATCAGCTTTTCGGCTTTGCCGGAGCGGGGCAGTTCGTTCACAAAGAGATGGAGCATCTCGGCCCGCCGGGGAAGAACCGGCCGGACCGCATCCCCCAGCCCCCCTCTGTTAAAATGGTCCTCGACCACGATGACCTTCCCGTTCGTCTCTTCAACATTTCGCCTGATACCCCTTGCATCGATCGGCTTAACAGAGTAGGCATCGACAACCCTCACAAATATCCCTTCTTTTTCCAGTTCCTCACAGGCCGTGAGGGCATTGTGAACGGTGATGCCTGCAGCGATTATCGTGACCCTGTCACGGCCGCTCTTTCTCAGTGTCTTTGAGCCGCCGATGAAGAACCGGTCGCTCTTTTTATAAAGAACAGGGGTTTTCGGTCTCGTGGTTCTCAGATACGCCATTCCTTGAAAACGCGCCATCATCTCAACACAGGCTCTTGCAGAATAGGCATCGCTCGGGTAAAGAATCAGGCATTCCGGAATCGGGCTGAACATTGCCATGTCTTCGAGCCCCATCTGCGAAGGCCCGTCCTCGCCGATACTGACACCGGCATGAGACCCGACAATTTTGACATTCGCCCGCGAATATGCGGCCATCCTGATCTGGTCATGGGCGCGGGTCAGGAAACAGGCAAAAGAGGCAATAAAAGGGATATACCCCCGTGCTGAAAGGCCGATAGCCAGCCCGGCCATATTCTGTTCCGCAATAAAGACCTGAAAGGAGCGTTCGGGATAGGCCTCAAAAAAGAATTCCGAAAAGGTCGAATTCTTCACGTCTCCGTCAACGGCCATTACATAATCGTTAATCTTTCCCAGGTCAACGAGCGCCTGTCCGTAAACCTCACGGGTTGCTGCTGGCTCGTTTTCAGGATAACTTTTTTTCGGTAGCGAGAATCGCCGTTTCAGTGTTACCTGTTTTTTCTTTAGCGGTTTTTTAACAAACCGTTTGGAAGTGATTTCAGGCATTGGGGCGAGTTCCTCAAGCGCCTGCTCAAGCTGTTCTCCCTTGAGCGGTTTCCCGTGCCACCCGTCCCTATCTTCGAGAAAAGAAACTCCCTTTCCTTTTACTGTCTTCGCAATAATCACAGCCGGTTTAACGCTTTTTTCCGCCTTTTTCAATGCATTCAGTATCTGGGGGATCGAATGCCCGTCGATGCTGATTGCATTCCATCCGAAGGCCCTGAATCTGTCCTGATATTTTCTGATATCATGGCCGTGCTGGGTTGCCTCCGACTGCCCGAGCCGGTTCACATCGACAATCGCACAGAGATTATTGAGCTTGAAATTGCTGGCGGCATTTGCCGCCTCCCAGACATTCCCTTCGGCACATTCACCGTCTCCGAGCAGAACAAAAACACGGTTCCCGCTTCCCAGACTCTTTGAGGCCAGGGCCAGCCCGACCCCCACGCGTAAACCCTGCCCCAGGGATCCCGTAGCCGCCTTGGCCCACGGCATAAGGGGTGTCGGATGTCCTTCGAGCACGCTGGCCAGCTTCCTCAGCCCGGGAAGTTCTTCCTGCCGGATAATGCCCGCCTCGGCATAGCAGGCCCAGAGTATGGGCGCGGCATGGCCTTTGGATAGAACGAATTCATCGTTATAAATATCATGGGGATTGTTACTATTGTAGCGCATCTCCTGAAAGAAGAGACAGGCCATGATTTCTGCAATCGAAAAACAGGATGTCGGATGACCCGAACCGGCAGTGCTTGTCATGTGAAGCGAATGAATCCGCAGGCGGCGTGCGATTTTAGAGAGCTTTTTCCCGATAGTCATGAATACCTCCTTTAAACACTTTTTCTTCTTTTATAAATATAACACATCAAAAATCAAAAAAAACAGGGAATACTACACTGAAAAGACGATCCAGACAAGAAGATATTCTTAAATATTTTTTTGTGTGTTAACATAGCAGATAGACACCTCCTCAAACCAGCAATAAGTCATTGACAATCCATTGTTTTTTTAATATAATATATTAGTTTCGATTCCAGCTCCTGTCGATAATTCAGACGAACTTTGGTTTGGATTCCCGTCAATAAACGCTCCTTTGCTGTTGGTCATATCTTTTATAATTTTTTTGATAAACAGGAAGAAAAATCATGAAAAGGGTCATAGTCTTCTCATTAGCCGTATTATTGATAATGGTATCTTTTGAAACTGCATTCAGCCAATCCAGGCGCGAGGGAAAAGAACTCATTCAGCAGGGCAAACAGGCATTAAAATCCGGGATGTATCAGGAGGCACTCGAACATTCCGAGAAGGCTTTTGAGATATTTAAGTATCATGATCACGAGAGAGGCATGGCAGTAAGTCTCAGTTTGATGGGTAAGGCCTACCGTGCTCTTAACCAGTTTGACGAGGCGCTTGAGCATTATGATAAGGCATTAAAAATATTCAGGGAAATCGATCATCCCAAAGGTGAGGCATCCGCCCTTAACAGTGTAGGATTTATTTACCGTATTCGGGGCAGATATAGCGAAGCTCTTGAGTACTATGAAGAGGCTCTGGGGATTCTCAGCAGGGCCGGCTTTCCTGGAAAGAGGGCTGATACTCTTCGACACATAGGTAATGTCTATCGTGAGACTGGTCAGTTTAAGAAAGCTCTTGAGTACTATGAAGAGACCCTGAAGATATTTAGAGAGCTTGATAACAAAAAGGGTATTGCCAGTGCCCTGAACAGCATGGGAAATATTTATGCTGCCTATTCCCGATATAAAAAGGCCTTGAATTATTATCAGGAGTCTCTCGCTTTATTGAGAGAGGTCAACCAGCCAACAAATACTGCCAAGAGCATCAAAAATATCGGGAGGGCTTACAGACTTCTTGGCCAGTATGATGAAGCCCTGAAAAACTATAGAGAATCCCTGAAGATGTTCAAGAAACTTAATCAGCCCACTCTGGAAGCTGCTGTGCTCCAGAAAATTGGTGAGGTTTACTTTGCCCATGGAAGATATGATGAAGCCATAGAGAGCTTTAGGGAATCCTTAGAGATATTTAAGAGGCAGAACCTTCCCGTCCCGACTGCCCAGGTAATGAACAGTATAGGAAAAGTCTATGTTTCCATTGGACAGTATAATGAAGCTATTGAGAATTTTGAGGAGGCTTTGAAGATATTCGAAAAGGTCGGCAAAAAGACGCATATACCGAGAAGCCTCCAGAATATAGGCAATGTTTATCTTGCTCTTGGCCTCTACCATCAAGCTCTTCAATATTACGACGAGTCTCTAAAAATATTCAAGGAACTTGACCAGCCAGCGCATATATCCAGAAGCCTCGACAAAATAGGCCGGGTTTATTTCCGGCTTAAAGACTATGAAAAGGCAGAGGTATTCTTTAAAAAGTCAGAGCAGGTAAGGAAAAGAAAAAGCTTTGGTATGATTAATATCTCCATAGTCAAGGGAAAATATGATGAGGCACTGCGTCTTCTCGAGGAGAAGAAACCTAGGTGGTTTGACCCGGCTCCCTACAGGATTCGATATTACACGCAAAGAGGCATTGCCCTGAAAGGTACGGGAAACTTAAAAGATGCTTCTGGCGATTTTTTAGAGGCGGTCAATCTGATAGAGGATATGAGACAGAAATTAAGGGGTGAAAAGACAGGTTTTTTCGGCGTTGGTGGAAGGTTAGGGGCATACCGGGGCCTTGTATCTTCCCTTTCTGAAAGAGCGATGAAAGGTGAAAAAGAGGACAGCAGGTTTACTGCTTATGGAAATAATCTCGCATCAGCCGCCTTTTATTTTTCAGAATCTACCAAGTCAAGGTCGCTCCTCGAAGCCATGGCCCGCTCTGAACGAACAAAGCAGAGCATTGAGATACCAGAGGAGCTGAAACAAAAAGAGGCGTCGATCATCTACCAGCTTTCTGCCATCGATGCAAAGTGGGAAGTTGTTTATCAAAAGGGGGAGGATTACTTGGAGGAGTTCAAAGAGAGAAAGGAGAAGCTTACTTCTGAACTCAATAATTTGATTAAGGAACTGAGAAAGAAGTATCCCAGGTATGCTTCTCTCTATTATCCAAAACCATTTTCACCGGAAAACCTGCCTCTTGAAAGTGATGAGGTCATTCTCGAGTATGCCCTTGGTAAGGATACAAGTTACCTGTTCCTGGCGAGAAAGGGAGGCGTGAAAAGGATTTTGATGATACCTATGGGCAGAGAGGCCCTTGAGTCTAAAGTAAAGGCCTTTATGGAACCTTTGAGCATCATGAGCTTCAAAGAGTTTTCTATAAAGAATGCAAGTACGCTTCATGATATCCTTCTTTCAGAAGCCTTAAAAGATATAAAAAAGGATGATAAAATAATTATCATCCCCGACGGAATACTGGGACTCTTGCCTTTTGAAGCCCTTGTAATTAAGAAGGGCAAAGGAATAGATGACAGCACCTATGTTGGTGACAGGTATAGCCTGAACTATTACCAGTCAGCAACCGTGCTGGCTCTTCAGAGATTGCTTAAGGATGTTGTGGCAAAGAAACCGCTTTTTGCACTGGGAAATCCCATATACAGTAAAAGGGACAGACGATATATAGCCCATAAGGAGGGAAAATCAAAACCTGCTCGCGTTCGCCTTGCCAGGAAAGAAGAGTATGCTTTTCGAAGCCTTGCTGCACGAAAAGAGTGGGGCAAGACAAGCAGGGGGGATAAAAAGGGTCAGGAACTGATGTACCTTCCCCTTCCCGAAACAGAGATCGAGGTCAAGGCCATTGCAAAACTCTTCAATACGTCACCAAAGCCCCCTGATGTTCTTCTGGATATCTACGCGAACGAGACCAATCTTTTAAGGTCTTCGTTAAAGGACTACCGCTATATTCATTTTGCTACCCATGCAGATTCAGCAGGTATGGTTCAGGGAGTGCAGGAGCCTTTTATACTCCTTGGCCAAGTAGAAAATAAAGGGAGTGATGATGGGTTTCTGACCTTAAGCGAGGTGTTGGGCTTAAATCTTGATGCAGAGATAGTGGTTCTTTCTGCCTGTGTTACAGGAAGAGGAGAAATGATGGAGGGGGAAGGCTTATCCAACTTTACCAGGGTCTTTCAGCATGCAGGCGCAAGGAGTGTTCTGGTAAGCCTCTGGGAGGTAGCTTCCATGGAGGCAGTGGAATATATGAAGAGCTTTTATGCTTATCTGAAAAGCGGCAAGGACAAAGCAGAGGCCATGCGTCTTGCCCGCAACAAGATAAAATCTAAACAGCCCAACCCCTTCTACTGGGCAGTATTTATCCTGCATGGCGAGCGCTGAAACTTTTAAAAAAGGAGCGAGAAAATGAGATCAAAAATTTATCTTGGTATCTTTCTTGTTATCATTATCATTTTATGTTTTTCAACCCCTTCCCATAGCCAGGAACCGGAAAAATCAGCCAGGATAATCAGCTTGAAAGGGGAGGTTTTTATCAAGAGCAAGGTCATGAAACCCAAAGGAGAGTGGGTAAAATTAGAGAAAGCTAATTATCCGCTTTATAACGGGGATGTGGTGAAAACAGAAAAGGGAATTACTGAAATAGAATTCATGGATGGGAGTATTGCAAAGCTGTTAGAGAATACGAGTATAGGAATAGATGAAGGCATTAAGGAGAAAAAATCGGTTGGGATTATAAAGGTATCCCTGGCGAATTTATGGGCGAAGGCAAAGAAGAGGGGTCAAAAGAAAACAGGGTTTGATTCCCCAACAGTGATAGCGGGGATCAGGGGACCGTTGGACAAGCTGCAGGTGGCCAGGGTGAGCCGTTTTGAAGGAGAGGTTTTTACCAAGCGCAAAGTCATGAAACCAGCGGGAGAATGGGTGAGATTAAAGAAAACCAACTATGCCCTGTATAACGGTGATGAGATAAAAACAGGCAGGGGAACCGCTGAGATAGAGTTCATCGATGGAAGTACTGTAAAGCTGTCGGAAAAAGCAAGCACGGGGATAGACGTATCCATCTACTAAATTATGGGCAAACGTCTAAACACTCAAAAAGAGATATTTATTTAAGGGAAGACTCCTCTACAGGATGTCTTCCCTTTTCAGGTTTTGTATCTCTATTATACTTATATACTTAAGTCAATCGTTTAATAATTCTCTACGAACAGCTCATAATGGGCCTGAGGGTGGTCACAGGCAGGGCATAATTCAGGGGCTTCCTTCCCTTCGTGAACATAACCGCAGTTGCGGCATTTCCACTTGACAACCGTGTCTTTTTTAAAGACCGTCCCCTCTTTCAGGTTCTTAAGAAGCTTTCTGTAGCGTGTTTCATGCTTTTCCTCCACTTCCGCAATCTCTGTAAAAATAGTGGCAACCTCATCAAACCCCTCTTCTTTTGCAATTTTCGCGGCCTCAGGATAGAGAATTCCCCATTCCTCTTTCTCGCCCTCAGCCGCGGCAAGAAGATTGGCCTGGGTATCGCCTATGACACCGGCAGGGTAGGTAGCTGTAATCTCAGTATTACCCCCTTCCAGGAATTTGAAGAACCTTTTGGCATGCTCTTTTTCATTATCCGCAGTCTCGATGAATATCGCCGATATCTGCTCTAAACCCTCCTTTTTGGCAACACTGGCAAAGTAGGTGTAGCGGTTCCTTGCCTGCGATTCCCCTGCAAACGATGCAAGAAGATTCTTCTCTGTTCTGCTTCCTTGTAATCCCATATCATTCCTCCTTTCTTGTAGAATAGCATTATAAAATCGGGGAACCCCGTTGTCAAAGAAAATTATCCCTTGCGGATTCTCATAAAAAAGGATACAAAAGGATATAAAAAAATAACAATGCCCCCGTAGCTCAGTTGGATAGAGCAAGGGACTCCGGATCCCTGTGCGGAGGTTCGAATCCTCTCGGGGGTACCATTCACGTATATAACGGCACGAAAAAAAGTGTTGACACCTGGCAAGAACATTCTGTATAAGTTATTATGTATACATTTAAAAAGTTGCAAAGATCTCTTTCCGGAACAAGATAACAATTTCCTTTAATCATTAAACAGGAGGAGGAAAGATGGCAGAAGAACATGTTGAATTTGCCAAAGGTTTGGAGGGCGTTATTGCTTGCGAAACCAAAATGGGATATGTTGCCGGGCAGAAAGGAAAACTAGTCTACCGGGGCTATACCATTGAGGACCTATCCGAGCATTCTACCTACGAAGAAACCACCTACCTTCTCCTATTCGGCAAGCTCCCCAATAAAAAGGAGTTGGAAGATTTCAAAGCAAAACTAAAAAGCTACAGAAAAATTCCCGGTGGGGTTATGGATATTTTAAGAAAACTCCCCAAGGAAACCCACCCGATGTCAAGTCTCAGGACAGGGATTTCTGCGCTCGGCTGCTTTGATGATAAAATGGCCCAGAGCATGGAGCTTCCCGACTATACGGAAATAGGTATCAAGCTGGTATCCCAGGTCGCAACAGTCGCCGCTGCTGTGGCACGCTTAAGAAGAGGTCAGGAGCCTCTGGACTCTGATGATAACCTCAACCACACAGCGAATTTTCTCTATATGGCCACCGGTGAGAAGCCGGATGAGTATCTCGAAAAGGTTATGGACATTTCCATGATCCTTCATGCCGACCACGGCATGAATGTTTCCACCTTTTCCTGTATGACCGTTATTTCCTCACTCTCCGATATGTATTCTGCTATTGTAGGTGGAATCGGAAGCCTCAAGGGACCATTACACGGCGGGGCCAATGAAGAGGTCATGAAGATGCTTCTGGAGATCGGGGAACCGGACAAGGCAGAAGCGTGGATCAAAGATGCGATTGCCAATAAGAAGAAAATCATGGGTTTCGGACACAGGGTTTACAAGGCCTATGACCCGAGGGCAAGGATTTTCAAGCAGTTCTCAGAAAAAGTAACGGAGATGAAGGGTCATAAAAAGCTGTATGATATCGCCGTTATCGTAGAAAAAGAGGTTCTGGATGCCTATTCCTCAAGGGGTATATTCCCCAATGTCGACTTCTATTCCGGAACAATCTACTACGCCTTTGGTATCGAATACGCAATGTTCACCCCCCTGTTTGCCGTAAGCCGGATCGCGGGCTGGGCAGCCAGGGTGCTGGAGTATCTGCCGCAAAACCGTATCTTCAGGCCTCGGGCTCATTACAATGGGCTTCTGAATCAGAAGTATGTGCCGATGGATAAGAGATAAAAAAAGAAAAATTATCGAAAAACCCCCTCTTGAAACGGAGGGGGTTTTTTTATGCAAAAAACTGTTTATTTTAATGATTTTTTTTAGCGAAAGGCTTGACACTGCTTTCTCTCCTTATAATATTTAATAACAAAGATAACGAAGTCACTGACAAAAAGGAGACGAAAAATGAGTAAAGAAAACAAAGAAAAAAGCGAAGAGACATGTCAGGAAATCGAATCAGAAATGAGGTCTAAGGTCGGTTGCGGCGATAGCGAGGTCTATTGTGACGACTATGATTTCTTGAACAGCTAACAGGCTATTAAAATTTAACTAAAAAGCTTTTGAAGCCCCTTCCCAAAAGAAAGGGGCTTCTTTTTTTGCATTAAAAATCTGTTATTAAAATACGATTTTTTTTGAGTAAAAAACTTGACACTCTGTTTTTGCTTATTAATATTTGTAATAAAGAGTTAAACCAACTCATGAAAAGGAGGAGTAACAAAAATGCCAGAAAAAAAGAATGAGCTTTTGAGAGAGCTGAAAGCAAAAATGGGTTGCGGCGATATTGAGGAAGGAACCACTGATTTCTACGATTTTATGGACAAAATAGTCGACCATCATCCTAAAATCAGCGATGACAAAAAAGAAGATATTAAATCTGAGTTAAGATCAAAAGTTGGTTGCGGTGATGTAGAAGAGCTAAAGGATGATTACGACTTTCTGAACAAGTAAAAAAGAAGTTTTAACAGCTGTTATTGCATCTAAAAAAACCCCTCTTTTTCAAGAGGGGTTTTTTCGTTCTGGAATAATCTTTTTTGAGAAGACAGGCTTTACGGCTTCGGGACGAACATATTGCCGATCATCTCAAATCTCGAATAAGGCAAAGAACGACCCCCTACTTTTCAGAAGATTCATGGTCGAACTCTACAGACCCCTCTGTTCCATTAAGAGAAATCACCTGCCCCGGCAATACCCTTTCCGTTGCCCGCTCAATATTCGCAACGGCAGGAATGCCGAACTCTCTGGCAATAATCGAGCCGTGGGATAAAAGTCCGCCAACCTCAAGAACCAGGCCTGATACCATGGAAAGAACATGCACCCATCCGGGGTCAAGACTTACGGTTACCAGTATATCCCCTTTTTTCAATAGGGAATAGTCGTTTAAATCTTTAAGAACACACGCCCTGCCGGAGACCTTTCCCGGACTGACCCCCATCCCTGAAAGAATATGCTTTTCGCCCCGCTCTGCAAAGAATTCCTCTTCCCTTCCGTTCTCTTTAATCACAAACGACGGGGCAAAAGCAGACCTGTTTGTAGACCATTCCTTTTTTCTTTCTTGAATCATCTCCTGATAATCCCTCTTTTTCGCTTCCTCTATCAGAAGATCATAGACCTCCCGGATGGTAAGAAAAAAGATATCATCTAACGTCTCCAGGCGATAGATTCCCGGAGCGTCTTTACGCTCTTTTTTGAGGCGTCCTGCCATTTCAAGGATTAACTTCCTCATATGGGTCATCGCCATCTGCCAGTAGAAACGCTGATTTTCCCTGAGAAAAACAAGGGATTGTGTCCAGAGAATCATTCTTTTCAGCAAAAGACCCCTTACAGGGAAAATTCTATTGAAAAACCCTGTAGCAAAATGTTTCTTTATCTCTTTTTTCAAAGAAATTCTCTCAGAAAAAGGCTTCTCTTTGAAATCCTTTTCTCTTACCAGGTTTTTCAGCACTCCAATGATGTACCCCTTGTCTTCCTCCCATGTTGGACAGACAATATCGAGGCTGTTGGAACGGTGGCCATACTGTTTCATAAAATCTGAAAACCGTTTCAGAAAGTCTTTAGCTTCTCCAACCTCTTTCAGTCTGGTCAAGAGATCAAAATCGTCATCTTCCAGAAAAAACTCCCTGAGAATAGAGGAAGACGACACCATTTTCGCAAGCTTTTTTATTTCCCTGTCTATCTCAAGGGTGATATTCTTTTTGTTCTCTAATTCTAAAAAAGGCATGGTTAACAGGCTCTCACTCACATTCCATTTTTTCATCAGTTGAAGCGAGAGATGGTAAAGGATATCCGCATGGGTAATGCTCCATCTGTGAATCTTTAAAAAATCATTGACAAGCGTCCGTGTTCTGGTGAAATTAGAAAAGAGCTCTTTAGGAGACAGCTGAGAGATGTCTTCCTCTTTAAGTTCTTTGAGAGTTTTTTGATATTCCTTTAAAAACCGCTCCCATTTTCTCAGATGAAGCGGGACAACCCAGTTCCGGTCCCTTATCAGCGTCTTTATTGATGAAAACAAAAATTTGATATTGAAATAAGGGTATTTTCTGTCTCCCTGCGGCAGATATTCCTTTTTCGGAAAAAGCCTCTCTGTATCACGGGATATAAGAAAAGAGGGGTAAAAGTAAAAAAGCTTGTAAAAAACCGAAAGGTTCGTGTAAGGGCGTCCGTAAAAAAGCTCGGTTATCTTATACCGATGAGCACCAGAAATTCCCTGATACTTGAGCGGTTCGATAAAAGCCCGCCGTTCCAGAAGGTCTTTCAGTATTGACCAGCCCAGAGGGGAAACCGGCCCGGGAAACCTCTCGTCAAAAAAGCGCTTTGTCCATATCTTCTCGGTCTCATATCGTTTTTCTTCACCAGGTTCCTCTTTTTCTTCACTGGCATCATCAATACCGAGACCGTCGGACGGCTCGCCCATCATGGTTATGGGCCTTGTTTGAAGGAAGGCAAATTTCTCTCCGTCCCACGCCCACTCAATATTCTGCGGGGATTTGAACTGTTCCTCTATCTTAAGAGCCGTCTCGGCCAGAGCTCTTAGCTGCGGCCCGCCGAGAATCTTCTCTTTTCTTTCTTCTTCAGAAAGAGGCCTCTCTTTTATGCGATCATTTTCAGCCCTCTCGATAAACGCTGCCGATCCCTGCTTCCCAAAACAATTAGTCGAAACAGAGAAATCCTTCTTATCCAGAGTATAATTATCAGGCTCAACCCTCCCCTTTACCAGTAAATACCCGAGACCCCTTACTGCTTCAATCATGATCTCATCTTTCCGGGTTACAGGATTCTTTGTAAAAACAACCCCTGAAATCGTTGAGGGGACCATCTCCTGCACAATGACACCCATTGAGGGAATTTCTCTATTAATCCCCTCTCTCAAAGCCAGATATTTAACCACCCCTTCTCTCCAGAGCGAGGCCCAGCATTCTTTAACCTTCTCAATAATCTCCGAATCATCTTTGAGACCCAAAAAGGTCTTCAGCTGGCCGGCCATGGAGAAGTCGGGCGTGTCCTCCTGTACGGCTGAAGACCGGACAGCAAAAGAGATTCCTTTTCTCCCGGCTTTAAACTTTTGAAGACCCTCCTGTATATCTTTTTCAATAGCGGGAGGAAGAGGCCTGGAAAGGAGATAATGCCTGACCTCTCTCGCAATAGAAAGGAAATAGTCCAGGTCTTTTGAGGAGAGACTCTTAGAAGAGAATTTCTTGATATAGGTCGGGAAACCTCTCTCTTCCAAAAAGTCAAGACAGGCCTGATGGGTAATACAAATATAAGGGGGAACACTGCATCCTATATTGGACAACTCATTGAGATTAAAAGCCTTATTCCCAACAAGGCTTGAGTCATACTCCTTTTCACCATCAAGCCCCAAAATGTATCTGGACATATTAATCTCAAAAAAAGCTATTTCTTTGCTTTAAGGATGAAATGGCTCTTGTAAGTGAACGACCTTCCCCCCTCCTGCAGATAATCCATAATATTCTGCCAGCGCTCGTCTGTTTTGAATTTTTCCATCAATTTCTTGTTTCTCTGAAAAAAATCGAGCGCATCCTTGAGGGTCTTAAAATTGACAATATCTTTCTCAATCAAAAGATGGGTTATGTTAAAACCGATATCTGAAAGCACTTTATTGATACGTTCTTCAGTATAGGAAAAAGGCGAGACTTTTTTTGTCTCTATCCAGTGATCTACATGAAACATAGCGCTTACCAGACACTGGCCTTTCTGAAGAACATTGTATGAATTCTTTATAATGATATCCGACATGCAGAGATTCGACACCACCATATTGATCTCATCGGTCAAAGAGAGATAATCGGTCTTCTCTGCATCCGTACAGATAAATTCAGCATTGTCGATATTATTGGAAGCAGCATATTTTTTGGCTGCATCAACATCTTTTTTTGAGAGATCAATTCCGATGACCTTCTTGGCATAGGGCGCAAGATCGATAGCAACCCTCCCTCTGCCGCAGCCAACGTCCAGGATGGTCTTGTTCTTAAGTCTCTCGGCCAAAATAAGCTTTTTCAGGGTCGGATTGATTGATAAGGGATCATCACCTTTAAAAGACCTGTTCGAAGAAAAGATAGTCTCTCTTTCAGTGCATTTTGCCTTTTTCATACGCCTGAGCACCCCTTAGAAAAATTAATCCTTATAAAACATTGCATTATCATAAATTTAATAAAGAAATGCAATGAAAAACTTGAAATTATTTCCAAATTCTTTAAAAAACAGTCCGGGCTTCTTATTTTAAGAGATTGAAAAAAGTCCATATAGCCGTTTTTTATTGTCAGAACATCCTAAATTTGATAAAAGATAAAGGAGCATTTATATTTATTTTCATTATAAATGTCGTGTTCATAACACGTTTTCATTGACTGTTTCTTTTTTACCGGTACCATGTTTGTTAAGATTATTGGTTATCATTTTTAAGGAGCAGATATCATGAATACGAAAAGGAAAAAAGGAATTATCGCCATCCTGACAGGCGGCGGCGATGTGCCGGGTCTCAATCCTGCCATCCGGGCCGTTACCATCCGGGCAATCCGAGAAGGCTATCAGGTCATCGGTATACGCCGGGGCTGGGCCGGTATGATCGATATCATTCCTGACAAAGATGCGGACAACAGCGCCAATTTTGAGATTCTCACAGAGGAAACCGTCAACAAAACGGGGAGAACCGGCGGAACATTTTTGCACACATCCAGAACACGGCCGATCTGTGTCCCTAAAGTTAATGTCCCTATGCACTTAAAAGATAAGTATCAGGAAGAGATAAACGACCTGACACCTGATGTCTTGAAAAACCTCGAATTTCTCGGTGTCGATTATCTCATTCCCATAGGCGGCGACGACACATTAAGTTACGGTGCCGAGCTTCATAAAAAAGGTGTGAAGGTCATTGCCATTCCGAAAACGATGGACAACGATGTCCCGGGAACAGACTACTGCATCGGGTTCAGTACCTGCGTTACCCGGACAATTGAAATGACCCATAACCTGAGAACCTCCGCAGGTTCGCATGAGCGGTTTCTGGTTATCGAGGTCTTCGGCCGATACGCCGGATTCACGGCGCTTCTCCCGACGATGGCCGGTGCGGCGAACCGATGTGTTGTCCCCGAATACAAGTTCGATATCGAGCATCTGACCGAACTTATGGTCGCCGACCGCTTCACAAGTCCGAGCCACTATTCCGTGGTTCTGGTATCAGAAGGCGCCATGTTCAAGGGAGGGGAGATGGTATTCGAAAATCATGAACAGGATGCCTACGGCCATAAAAAACTGGGCGGTATCGGTGACCTGATCTCCAGTAAATTGAAGGAACTCTCGCCCAAATACAACAATAATCAGAGAATCAACGTTATCAATCAGCGCCTCGGCTATCTGGTCAGATGCGGCAATCCTGACGCTATCGATTCGATTGTGCCGATGGCCTACGGAAATCTGGCACTTGATCTGGTTCTCAAAGGGATTCACGGACGTCTCGTTATCCTGAAGAACGGGAAATATGGCAATGCGGATATCGCGGTGGTTACAAGTTCAAAGAAGGTGGTGAACATTAAACAGCACTATAATGCCGAACGCCTCAGACCAAAATACGAAAGCTTCGAATCAATGCCACTCTTTATTATGACGAATGATTAACGCCGGGAAATCTTACAGGCTGTTTTGTTAGCAGAGAAAGGAGAAAAAATGTTCGTTTCAGGAAAAACGAAGATGGAAAGACGGGTTGTTTTCGCATTGCTTGTCGTTTTTCTTTTTGGCTGCTCAGGAGTTCGCACGGAAAAAAAACCAGAAGCCTATCCAACATCGATGGCTTTTGAGGCGAGTTATAACAAGACATGGGAGGCCCTCCTTTCCGCTGTTAACGACTATCCTGTCCTGCTCATCGATCAGGAAAAAGGGGTGATCAATACAGACTGGCTTGTCTATATAAAAAAAGGAAGCCGGTTTCAGAAAGAAAGGACCCGCTTGACTATCACGGTCAAAACAGAAAAGGAAAAGATAACAATCGATATCACGAGCCAGCTTGAAGAACAAAGTTCCCGCCCTTTCAGAAAATGGAAACCGATACAATCGAACGGCGAGAGGGAGAATCAAATCCTTAAAGAGGTCAAAGCCAGATTAGGACCAAAAACTGAAGAACCGGCCGAACAGAGCCCGGAAGACCCTGAGAAACAAACCTTATGAGAGGAGACAGTCGTCATGTCAACCATTCAAATTAAGCCTGATGTCCACTGGGTCGGAGTCAATGACAGAACAACCGACCTCTTCGAGGGATTATGGCCGATCACCCGGGAAGGGGTTTCCTACAACTCATATTTTATCAATGACGAAAAGAAGGCGATTATCGATCTCACCAAGAACCTGAAAGCATACGACTTTTTAACGCAGATCGACGAAGTGGCGGACCTGTCTCAAGTCGATTATGTGATTTTGAACCATCTGGAGCCGGATCATGCCGGAATGCTGCACACCTTCAGGCGAATTGCAAAGAACGCCACTATCGTCTGTTCAAAGAAAGCGAAGGAGATGCTGGAAACGTTCTTCAACGTCAAGGACAACATTATGGTTGTGAACGACGGCGACACCCTCTCTCTGGGAAAGAAGACGCTGCAGTTCTTTTCGATCCCTTTTGTACACTGGCCTGAAACAATCGCCACTTATGATACCAGCGAGCGCATTCTCTTTTCCTGCGATGCCTTCGGGGGATACGGGGCGCTTCGCGGAGGGATCTTCGATGATCAGTGCAGCGATATCGAATTTTACAAAAAAGAAGCCCTTCGCTACTATGTCAATATCATAGCCATATTCAGTAAAATGACCCTTCAGGCGATCAGCAAGTTAGACGGTCTTCCCGTCGATATTATCGCACCCTCTCACGGGCTTATCTGGAGAAAAAACCCGAAGCTGATCATCGATCTCTATAAAAAGTGGGCTGAATATTCGACCGGAAAGGGGGATGCCGGTATCACCCTTATTTTCGGTTCGATGTATGGCAACACTGAAAAGATGATGAATGCCGTGGCGCAGGGAATATCATCCGGCGGAGTCCCTCTGGAGATTTTTGATGCGGCAAGGACCCCCTCGAGCTATATTCTTCCCTCGCTCTGGACAAACAGGGGGGTTATGATCGGAGCCCCGACCTATGAAAACAAACTTTTTCCCCCTCTTGTTCACCTCCTCGACATGGTGTTTCGCAAGAGAATCTTAAATAAAACAGTTGCGCGTTTCGGAAGCTTTGGATGGAGCGGCGGCGCTCAGATGGAATTCGAAAAGATCATCGAACCCTTAAAGTGGAACCTGTTCGATTCCTTTGAGTTCACAGGCATACCGACATGCGAAGACCTTAAAAAAGGAGAGGAGTTCGGGGCGAAATTTGCTGAAGCCGTCAAAAAATCCTAATGCTGAGAGTTTTTTCAAGAAATGAGACATGTCATTATAACCGGCTTTTCGAGAAAGGGGAGTTGCCGGAACCTGAAACCGTTGCTTCAAAAATCACCCAACTTCTCGACTCCGATAACTTCCGAAGCGGTGACCTGTTAAGCATCGATGATATCTGAAAGAGAAGAACCTTACAGTATTCTTGTCTCTCCTTCAAAAAGCTCCTTGAGCTTCTCGGCATCCCCTTTTGAGCCGACAATATCGCCCCAGTGATAAGGAACCGCTATTTTCGGTTTGAAGGCATTGGCGGCCTCTGCGGCCTCCTCTGCGGTCATGGTGTAGGTCCCGCCTACAGGAAGGAGCGCAACATCGATATCGGTCAGGGCCTTCATCTCAGGGGTTACATCCGTATCGCCGGCATAGTATATTCTCTGTCCGCCTGTATTGATGATAAAACCGAGCCCGTCGTCTTTGCGCGGGTGAAAGTCTTTATTGATATTGTAAGCCGGTATGGTTTCGATAAGGACATCGTCTATATTGACCTTGCCTCCGGGCGTTAACGTTTTTACGTCTCCGCTGAATTTCTTTGCACCCTCAGGGTTTGTTACGATAATTCCCTTATCCCCCCTTATCTTCTCAACATCCTCAACGGCAAGGTGGTCAAAGTGGTCGTGGCTTATCAGGATCACATCGGCCGAGTCATCCTTCTCTAGTTTCCAGGGGTCGATATAGATGATCTTCGTTCCGGTAATCTTAAACGTTGCATGTCCGAGCCATTGAATGTTATCTATCATTTCTATCCCTCCGGAAAATGATTAATAATAGTTCATTTTATATGAGAGAGCCTCTTTGTCAAACCCAATTTGAACGCCTGCTTTAAAAAATTATCCTGCGGTAATAATCTTTACTGTTTTTCACCGCTTTTTCCTGAATATACAGCCTTTAAAAAATGAAATTTTATTTCTGTTTTTAAAAAAAATTATATGATAATATATAATGTTATGGATATTATATCAATCCCGAAATGGCTCTGTTAAATATTCAGAGGGGTTATAATATGCTAAAAAAATACGGGATACTGTCAGTCCTTATCGTGATCTTTCTCTGGGGATACGCTCTCCCAGGAAAAACCAAAGAGGCAAAACAGGTCACCAGAACGGACAAAACAGAAGAAGAAAGGGTCGATGAACTAAGAAGGAGAATTGACAGCCTTGACGCTAAACAGAAAGAACTCCTTAAAGAAAATAAGACCCTGAGACAGGAAATTGACAAAAATATCATAGAGATACAAAGGATTGAAGACATTGATCTGCAACAGACGACCCCCATTCTTCAAAACGAGGAAGCGTCGCAAATAAGAATCACCATTTTGAACGGGTGCGGGATAAAGGGCTCTGCCGGGAAACTAAAGGCCTTTTTGCTTAAAAAGGGCTTTCCTGTCCAGAAAACAGGAAATGCGGGCCATTTTCAATACAAAAAAAGTGCTGTTGTTTACAGGCAGGCGTTCCAGAAAAAAGCGGTCGATATTGCCCATCAAATCCCGGGATGGCAGGATGTATACCGTATGAAACAAGAAAACGAAGATGTGGACATTCTTATTATTGTCGGATCGGACCTGATAAAAAAATTAAAATAAAAAAACTCAATCAAGGGTTCATAAGCTTTGGAAGCCGACAGAAGCTTATTGATACCGAAAAGAGGCAGAAAAACAACCATGTCAACCTTTAAGACAGCAATCAGGGATTTTGACGAGCTTTATGATGTCTTAAATTCCGAGGAAGAACATGAAATAGGATATTTCCTTCTTCAGGAAAGCGGCCCCCTGGGAAGCCTGATGACCCGATTGTCTCCTCGTCAAGCGAACTACGCCCTCTTTTCCATACTTTCTGCCCCTTATCACGATCTTCAGGAGGAAATCCCGAATAGAGAAATCGAAAGACGGCTGAAAGAGCGGCATCAAGATAAATATTCCTTCGAAAACACCTCCAAAGACCAGATGGTCATTAAAGCGGTCCAGAGAACATATATCATTTCTAAAAAGACGATGTACCTGGAAAATCTGGGTATCTACAACCGGCTGATCCTTGAAACAAAACAGAAAAAGGAAACGGGCAGGGCCTTTCTAAGAACCCTTACAGAACACAATGAAATACTGGAGGCTCTTGTTCCTTCTCTGTATGCCGGCAGTCCGGATATTCCTGATGTTACTTATTTCCTCGAAATGACTCTGGAGCGTACAAAAAAAGAATACAAAACCTCTTCTGGATCGAACGGCCATCCCTCAGAAAAAAACATCTCGCTCGACAGCCTGGAAAAACTGATCGAGATCGAGGACCCGCTTATCTCATTTGAGCATATTGGAGGATGCAAGCGCGGCAAGGAAGAGATGATGATGATCTGTGAGGATATCGAGCAGCCTGAAATCGCAAGATTCTTCGGAAGAGACCCGGAACAGAAGAAAGGGATCCTTCTCTGCGGGGACTACGGCTGCGGGAAAACCCTTCTTGTAAAGGCTCTGGCGACAAAATTAAAAAAAGACCTGCTCGGAAAGGTCAAGTTCTACGTTCTCCATTATAAAGACATCACCTCGATCTACAGGGGCGGAGAGGCCATTGCCACAGGGCAGATCTTTGATCTTGTCGAAAAAAACGAAAAGCAGGGACTCAAGACCATCCTCTTTATCGATGAGCTTCATGTTGTTGCTGAAAGAAGGAAAGACGGCCTGGGGCCGAAAGATGAAGCGCTCGATACGCTTCTCTCCCATATGGACGGCATGAAAAAATATAAAGGATTAACGATTATCGGTTCCACCTATCAGCCCCTCGGCTCGCTCGACAAAGCGCTCATCAGGCCTGGGCGCTTCGGCACATGGATAATGATTGAAAAACCGACAAAAGAAGAGAGAACCGATATTTTCGGAATCTATATTGACCAGCGCCGGGAGTGGGCGGCCCATCACGGGAACAAAAAGCTTTTTTCAGATCTGGATATGGAAAAATTATCAGAAGCCACCGAAGGCTTCAACGGCTCGGATATTGCCCAGATCGTAGAAAAAACCGTGAGAAACAGAGAGCGAGCGGCACGGAAAAAGGCAGGGCACGGAGAAAAAGAAAAGATCCTCAAGGGGTTCAAACCGGTTAACACCGCATTCTTTCTGGAGATGATTGCAGATTATAAGAAAAAGAGAGGGAAAAAAGAGGCCCTGCCAGCATCAAATTCGAAAGGGGATAATCATATCTATTTTCCGTTTACCCATTCACAGGACAAAGAAAAGAAGGAAAAGCTCTTTTATCTCTCTTTTTGATACTCTTTCAAGGGGTTTTCAGCCCCTGATCCCGTATTTCCTCTTCGTATTTTTAAAAAAATTCCATCCCCAGCCGATCAGTTTCCCATCCTCTAAAACAAGGGGGGTTAGCTCATCATCGGTGATCTCATTGTCATTCTTATTCTTTTCCGTATAGTAGTATAAAACCTCGATGACCCGGCCTTTTCCTTCGAGCATCTCTGTTTTGAAGGGATTATTGATATAAACAATTCCCGCAGGTTTCTTGAACAGCCCCTTTTCATCGAGTTTGGTCTCAAACTGCTTTTTGCCCATGACAAACAACACGGTCTCTTTTGTCATTCCCCTATAAAGCTTGACCATGTTTTCCTTGTTCATTGCTCTGATCTGAGATGCGGTTGTTGCGCAGCCTGCTATAAAAATAAAGACTAATGCAAAGATCACCTTTTTCATGGGTCCCTCTCTTTTTGAAATCGTTGAACAATATAATCCCATATTAAAATTATTGTAGCACAGGTCTCTTTTTCAATACAGGCAAAAGGAATAAGAAAGGATTGTGAAGATGGTTAAGAAGAAATAGGATCTCTTCAGGCAAAGACATTGAGGGAATTCCCGCTTTTTCTTTCAGCATATCCAACCAGGAAGGCATCCATAACAGCCCTGTTGTTCGAGTCAGCGCCGATGAACCTTTCCACAGTCCCTTTTGAATCGGATAAGGCCTTCTGGAATTCATCTGACTGGTTGACGAGAAAAGAAAGGGCAACATTCTTTTTGAAAAATTCTTCATCCAGCGGAAAATTCCCGGAGAGCTTACGGACGGCAAGCTCTGCCTGCTGCTCTGAAATAATCCCTGAAACATTAATTCCGGATGAGTCCATGGAAACCTCTCCGCTTTGAACCCTCTGAATAATCTCGCTGAGAGATCCGCTGCTCTTGATATACCCGGCAAGAGAAGGGCCGTCATTGACCAGCTCATCCGCAACAATGATCTCGGCAAAATCCATATTATTCTCAAGAAACTCCAGGGTAACACCTGTGCCGCTGAGGAGAGAGAGGGCCTCGCTGGCTATAGAAGATTCCACGGTGTTCTCTTTTAATGTTTCAAAGGTATCAACAAAATCGGTCGCTTTTGAGCGGCTTTTATCCAGTTCTCTCGCTTCAGCGGGATTCTGGATGAGGTAAATGGCCGCGGCGGTATTTTCTTTCAAGAAATCCTCGGTTATCTTTGAGCGGTTATGCAAAAGCGAAAACGCCTTCTGGGCGGTTCGCTCTCTAATTATCTCTTCACCGTTAAATCCGCCTCTTGTTATGGCTTTTGCCAGGTCATTGTTTTTATTCAGGACATCGGTAATCCCCCCGATATCAAGAAGGATAAACCGGGCAAGGTCAGAGTTCTTTTCAAGGAACTCCTCGTTTATCGGTGAGGCAAATTCAAGCCTGCCTGCCGCCTCTTTGGCAATCTGCTTTTCGATGTCTTTTCTCTGCGTATCAGAACCGTTTAAAAGGCTGTTCATCAGCCCGCTGTCAGAGTTGACCTGTGCTACAAGATGAGAATTGTTTGACAGGAACCTTGCTGTCTCGTAATCACCCCTTACACTTATCTCCGTATTCGTGTCGACCCTCAACCCCTTATTGGCCATTGGCCTCCTGGCATTGGAGAACTGACCCTGAATCATACGGCCCCTTCCTGATGCCCTTTTTGAGTTACCGTAGCTCTTAAAAAAGGCAGATCCTTTGGCCTGTTCTGAATTGAAAAAACCGCCTTCTGTTCTTTTTAAAAAATCCTCCTCGGCCTGCTGTGAACTTCCCAGCCTCTTTGCAAAAGAGAGATGCTCTGACAAGAATTGGTGAGTGGCCGAGCTGCTGTCCAAAAAAGAAGGAGTGAGCGAATCAAAAGACATTAGCTATTCCCCACTGTTTTTAGTCCATACACTTTTGTACTGCCCAAATTCATTTCGCATATTATATTTTCCCTGAGCAGCTCTCTAATGGCAATGGCCACTTCCTGCATGTTCTTATCGATCCACCAGTCCGCTATCCCTTCCGGAGTGTCCTTTGCTTCAGGAAATCTCTTGAGATATCCGAGAATCAATCCCTTTGTCTCTTGTGTTGAAGACTTCATCATTTCAACTCCCCTTCATTGGAAGATTCTTTCTATTACCTGATAAAGCAATTCGTATGCCAAAAACCGCATAGAGATTTTTTTCCGGAAACAATGCTTTAACTATTTAAAAAACAATTATTTATAAAGATAATAACTTCAGCTAAAAAAACGGGAAGAAAAAAATAAGGGGATTTAACCCCTGAGAAGAAAAGGCTTATTGTGGTAAGATATTGATAAATAGATGATTATGGGAATGGGGCTTTTACCCCGTGATGGGCTTTTCCGCCCACCCCTTGTGAACGGAAGATGTTTCAGGTTTGAAGAACGGCAGAAGACATCAGGCCGTATTTGACGGCCTTGGTTCTGAGGCTTTTTCTGCTTATCTTTCCAAGCTGTGAAGCCCTGGAAATATTCCCCTCGCATCGTGAGAGGAGTTTGTCAACATATTCTTTTTCAAACGTATTTCTTGCCTCATAAAAGGGCAGGTCTGTAAGACGGGTTTTTCTCGGATTATTCGCGATTTTCTCCGATAATGTGGGGAAGTCTTCCAGTGTCATTGTCGATGAATTGGCAAGGACCGTAGCGCTTTCGATAAGATTCTCCAGTTCCCTGATATTTCCCGGCCAGGAGTATCGCGTAAACGACTGGATAACCTCAGGAGAAATTTGGTCGACATCTTTTTTAAACTTCTCCGAAGCCTTTTTCAGAAAATGCACGGCCAGAACCGGTATATCTTCAACCCTTTCCCGGAGAGGAGGAAGGTGGATGGGAACCACATTAAGACGGTAATAGAGGTCTTCCCTGAATGAATTGTTCTTAATCGCCATAATAAGATCGGAGTTCGTTGCGGCGATAATCCGGACATTGACACGGACCATCTTGTTGCTCCCGATTTTCTTGAAATCGCCACCCTCCAATACCCTGAGCAGTTTGACTTGAAGAGGCGGGGTTATTTCCGCGATTTCATCGAGAAAGACCGTGCCCTCATGGGCCTCTTCGAACAACCCCTTGGTCGTTGCTATTGCCCCGGTAAAAGACCCCTTTTCATGTCCGAAAAGCTCGCTTTCCAGAAGGTTTTCCGGAATCGCACCGCAGTTTATCGGAAAAAAGGGTTTTCCCTGTTTCGGGCTTCTGTAATGAATGGCTCTCGCGATCAGTTCTTTTCCTGTTCCGCTGTCTCCCTGGATCAAAACAGTGCAGTCGGTTTTCGATACTTTATCAACCAGTTCATAGACCTTTTTCATCTTCTGACACTGCCCGATAATACCATGGAAGTTCATTTTCTGCCTTCCTTAAGAATTGATATTCAAACATCTTATCGGATATTTTCAATAAAACTTTAACAAAACATCAAATTATTATTGACAATTATCCGGCTTTTTCAATTATAAATCTTAAAAATCAGAACAAAACCCGCAAAACCGGTGGACAGGGAAAACCCTGTTCTATATAATATATCCTACTGTGGTTTTGAGGAAAGCCGATGGAAGGGGTTTTTCAACCATTGTTATCAGAGGGGACGAAAATGGAAGACATCAGGACACTGAATATCGAACCGGTGGATGAGGTCAAGGTCTATGACCTTCTCGGAGATTATGCCGGGGTTCAGGGGAGCCGGATTGAGGATAAAAACGGCAATACGATCCTGAAATCCTTCGGAAACTATGATCTCTACGGTCCGGAATACAGCTTTCTTGGAGCCCATGCTTATGCGAATTTCATCAGGATCACCAGAGACGGTAAGTCCCGCTATCTTCTTTTCGACACAGGCCAGAACGAAATTGCCCTTGAGCAGAACATGAAGGTGTTCGGTCTTCTGGATAAGGAATTTGAACCGCAAAAGGTAGAGATGATCCTTCTCAGCCACGGGCATTCGGATCACTACTACAACCTGAATAAGGCCCTTGAAATCATCAACCCCAATGCAAAACGGGAAATCCCTATATATATCAGCGGAGAAAGCTTCTGGAAGCCGAGAGCCAAGATATCAAAAGAGGCCCATATCAACTCAAAAGAATATGTTTTTCTTGCTCCCGACAGAGAGGGCGCTGAAAAACGGGGAGGGAAATGGATCACTTCTTATAACCCTTCTCTGCTCATGGACAATATGATCCTCTATCTCGGCAGCATCAGGCCGGAAGCAAAAAAAATGGGGATTGCCAAGGATTATGAAATAAAACCACGCCCCTGGCCGAAGTTCTTTGAATGCAACAAAAAAGGAGATGTCATTGACAGTGCCTTCGAAGATGAGGCCGACGAGGATACATCCATCGCTTTTCATGTAAAAAACAAGGGTCTGGTCGTTATCAGCGGCTGTTCCCATGCCGGTGTCAACACCTCTCTTCTCTATGCTAAAGCCATGTCCGGAACAGACAGTGTTTATGTTTATTACGGAGGATTTCATCCCAATTCTGATGTGGTAGCAACCGGTAAAGACCTCCTTTCGCAGAACATTCGGTATATTATCCCGACACACTGCTCTCCCTGGCCTCTGGTCAATTCTCTATGGGAAGAGAACCAGAAGGCGAAAAGACCGTTCATGCTCACAAAAAACCATCTGGCTCCTGTCGGGCATGTCTACACCTTTTCCAGCCAATATGAGGATGAATAGACAGGTTTTTCTTCATGCATAACAGAACCTCATATGCTGGAACAGTACAGGCCTTCTCCTTCATTAAAAATTTACTTCAATTTTTGCTTGATATTCCCTGTTTTCTCAGTATCATGTCGGGAAACAAAAGAAGGCGGGGAAGATTATCACGGAAAGGGAAGATATGAAAAAGGCGGCAGTCATCTACTTGTCGAACACCGGTAATACCGAAAAGGTGGCCTTGGCCATCAAGAATGGCCTCGAATCCGCTGATACGGATGTTGTGATAAAAAAGGTCAAGGAGGCAGAAGATATCGATTTTTATGATTATGACCTTGTCTGTATCGGCACTCCTTCCATCCACTGGCAGGTTCCAAAGCCTTTGAACGAATTCCTGATGAAGAAGTTCTATGCTTACCGGGACCAGGATTGTATCAAACCGTGTGCCCCCAAAATCCCCGGAAAAAATTCCCTGATTTTTTGCACCTATGCCGGGCCTCATACAGGAATGAATGAGGCTGTTCCGGTTGTCAAGCATATCGGCCAGTTCTTCGAACACTTCGGTTTTACCATTCTTGATGAATGGTGCATTCTCGGCGAGTTTCACGGCTCAGAAGAGAACAGCACCATGGGGCTGATGGGCGATATCAGAGGAAGGCCCAACGAGGAAGACCTGCAAAAAATTGAAAAGGACGCCGAAAACCTCGCGTTAAGAATTTAGAGGTTCTCTAAAAAGAAAAGAGGAGTGAATGTCTATCGATATCGACCTGATGGTCTTTGACCTTGACGGCACTTTAGTCGATTCAAAACAAGACCTTGCCAATTCGGTCAATCATGCCCTTGAAACAATGGGTTTTGAAAAGGTTCAGGACCAGATCATCTTCGATCTCATCGGAGAAGGACTGCGTGAGCTTCTGGCAAAGTCTTTCAAGACCCACGATGATAACATTCTCGATGAAGCGATCCCGACATTTCGGTCCCATTACCGGGAACACCTTCTCGACAACACAAAGCTTTACCCCGGAGTCGATGACGTTCTCAAGCACTTCAACATAAAAAAAGCGCTTGTAACCAACAAGCCCGAAGGATTCAGCCGGACCATACTGGAAAGGCTCCATATCTCTTCATACTTCGACATGGTTCTCGGGGTCGATAATGTCGAAAACAGAAAACCCCATCCCGAACCGCTTCTGAAAACCCTCGATTTTTTCGGTGTGCAAAAAGAGAGATGTCTGGTCATCGGCGACAGCAATCTCGATATTGAGATGGGAAAGGGAACCGGCACTTTGACCTGCGGGGTCACCTACGGCTTCAGGGACAGGAAGGATCTGGAAGAAGCCGGTGCCGATTATATCATCGATGACATCAAAGAACTGAAGACTCTCATAAACAAAAAAGGCTGAAACCCTTTTAAAACCCGGCCACCTTTTCTTTGCTGAGACTTTGGACCAGCTTTTCAAGAAGCTTTAAAGCGCTTTCATAATCTTTACTACTCATGATGCCTGAAGGGGCATGGATGTAGCGGACAGGCACGCCAAGGACAATGGACGGCACCCCTTTTCCGGAAAGATGAATGGCTCCGGCATCGGTCCCTCCGCCGGTCCGGACAGCCAGCTGATAGGGGATGCTGTTCTTCTCTGCTGTATCAACAACAAAGTCCTTGAGCTTCACATTGCCGATCATCGTGGGATCAAAGCACCTTATCTGAACCCCCTTTCCCAGGGCCCCCTGCGGTTTATCTCTGGTAATTCCCGGAAAATCATCGGCCGGAGGAGCCTCCAGCACGAGAGCAACATCGGGCTTGACGCTTTCTGCCGCGGTCCTGGCCCCCCGAAGCCCGACCTCTTCCTGGACGGTTGCCGCTGCAAAAACGGTGTTGGGATGCTTCTCTTTTTCCATCAGGCTGAGAAAATCGACAATAAGCGAACACCCGATTCTGTTATCGAAGGCCTTCCCTATAAAAAGTCCGGGATGATTCATCTTCTTGAAATAGGGTGAAGGTATAGCAAAGGAGCCGATTTCGACCCCTAATTCCTGGGCTTCCTTTTCGCTACCGGCCCCGATATCAATAAGCATATCCTTGATCTCTGGGACCACATTCTTCTCTTTGCCTTTTGTGAAGTGGGGAGGAATCGAGCCGACAACGCCTTCAATGTCCCCTTTTTTCCCTCTGATAAGAAGCCTCTGTCCCGGAAGAATCACGGAATCCCATCCCCCGATCGGATGAAATCTGAGGAATCCTTTTTTCGCAATATTCTGAATGATAAATCCGACCTCGTCGAGATGAGCCGCAACCATGACCCTCGGGTTAGCAGCCGTCCCCTTTTTTTCAAAGATGAGACTCCCAAGCCCGTCCTTTGCACTGACAGCTTTTTCCTTTACCTCCTTTTTCATGATTTCCGCCACTTCGTACTCATATCCCGAAGGGCCGAAAGCAAGAGAAAGTTTTTCCAGAAGCCTTATTGATTTCATTTCATATCCTCCCTTTTCATGAAAGCAAGGTAGCAAATTTGCAATATAAAATCAACAGGGTAAAAACAAGTGCGGATTTCAACCGGCGTTTGAGTCCATATAAAAAGAAAGCGGGTTCAAAGAACCCGCTAATCTTATAAAAGAAGAATCAGTTCTCCTTTTTTATCCCTTTTTTACGATAGGTTCGTCCTCTTTATCAATGGTTCCCAGTTTCATGGCACAGAGCTCGGAACACATAGTGCAGACCTCGCTGTCTGAAGGGAGATCCTGTCCCCGCATAGTTCGCGCTTTTTTAGGATCAAGGGCATATTTATACATACCTTCCCAGTCAAAGGCCTTTCTCATCTTGGCCATAAGATTATCTCTCTCCATAGCCCCTTTGATCCCCTTCCCGATATCAGCCGCATGGGCAGCAATCCTGGTTGCCATTATCCCTTCCCTGACATCATCGGTATTGGGAAGTCTCAGATGCTCTGAAGGGGTTACGTAACAGAGAAAGTCCGCCCCTGCTGTAGCGGCAATCGCTCCGCCGATGGCACATGTGATATGATCATAACCGGCAGCAATATCGGTAACCAAGGGCCCTAAGACATAAAAGGGCGCATTGTGACAGAGCCTTTTCTGCAGGGTGATATTGGCTTCGATCTGATTGATCGGCACATGACCGGGACCCTCGATCATCACCTGAACGTCCTCTTTCCATGCCCGCTCGGTCAGCTCGCCCAGGATAATTGTCTCCTGAACCTGTCCCCTGTCCGTGGCATCAGCAAGACAGCCCGGCCTGAAACCGTCGCCGAGGCTCAGCGTCATATCATATTTTTTAGCAATCTCTATCAGCCGGTCAAACTCTTCATAGAGAGGATTTTCTTTGTTGTTCTTTCTCATCCAGTCTACCAGAAGGGAACCCCCGCGGCTCACAACTCCCATGACCCTTCCTTCTTTTCTTACCCGCTCTACTGTCTCAATGGTAACCCCGCAGTGAACCGTAATGAAGTCGACCCCGTCCTCACCGTTCCTCTCGATCGCCTCGAACATATCGTCGCCGGTGCACTCATGAAAAGCCTTTCCCTTTCTCTGATATTCCGACCCCACCTGATAAATCGGAACAGTCCCCACAGGGATCGCTGATCTCTTCAATACCTCTTTTCTGACAAAATCGAGATCGCCTCCTGTGCTTAAATCCATCACCGTATCGGCACCCGCTTCAACAGATACATCAACCTTTTCCAGTTCGGCCGGCAGATTACAGGTATCGAGTGATGTACCGATATTCGAATTGACCTTTGTGGTCAGCCCTTTTCCGATACCCAGGGGCTCGATCCAGTCATGCCGGTTGTTTAGGCTGATAACAATGTTACCCGCGGCAAGACCTTCCCTTATAAACTCAGGGCTCACCCCCTCTTTCTCCGCCACCTTTTTCATCTCAGGAGTGATGATACCCTCCCGAGCCTTTTTAAGTTGCGTCATGTGAATTACCTCCTTTTTACCAGGAAAAATATTTACTTTGCACTGTTAACTTCCTGCAAAAGCTCTTCGGTTGCCTTTTTCACATCCCCTGCCGAAATAACAGAAGATATAAGCGAAATGCCGAAAGCCCCTGCATTCAAAATATCTTTAATCATCCCGCTTTTAATCCCACCCAGTCCAAAAACCGGGATGCTGATTTTCTTGCTTATCTCCTCGAGAGACTTAAGCCCGACAGGCGGTCCGTATCTCGCCTTGGACGGCGTATAGAACAGGGGGCCGAAAGTAATAAAATCTGCCCCGCCCTGCTCCGCTTTTCTTGCTTCTTCCAGGCTGTGTGTCGATACGCCGATAAGCCTTTCTTCTCCGACAATCTTTCTCGCAACCTCTACCGGCAAACCGTTCTTCGGCAGATGCAGGCCGTCCGCATCAACGGCTTGAACGATGTCGGCTCTTTCATTAATAAAGAGGCTGCATCCACTATCCCTTGTAACCGACCTTAACTTCAAGGCCAGAGTCAAAAGGTCTCTCGAAGGAATATCCTTTTCTCTTAACTGGAAGGCGGCTGCGCCTCCGTCGATAGCGTTCTGTATCACCTCTTCCAGCGGTCTTCCCCTCGTCTTTCTCCTGTCGGTGATAACATAAAGACGAAAGTCTATTTTCCCCATTATTCGATAACACCTTCCAGGGGGCTGCTCGCGGTCGCATAAAGTTTTTTCGGAATCCTTCCCGCTTTATAGGCAAGCCTTCCCGCTTTCACAGCATAGTTCATGGCAATAGCCATCTTTATCGGGTCTTTTGCCCCGGCAATTCCGGTGTTCATTAAAACAGCATCCGCTCCAAGCTCCATGGCAACGGCTGCATCCGATGCTGTTCCCACGCCGGCATCAACAACGATCGGAACCTTGGCCTGCTGAAGGATAATCTTGATATTGTAAGGATTCCTGATTCCCAGCCCGGAACCGATCGGCGCTCCAAGAGGCATCACAGTTGCTGCTCCGGCTTCTTCCAGTTTTTTTGCCATGATCGGGTCGTCATTGGTATAGGGAAGAACGATAAAACCCTCCTTGACCAGAATCTTGGTCGCTTCCAGGAGACCAACATTATCCGGAAATAATGTCTTTTCGTCACCGATAACCTCCAGTTTCACCCAGTCGGAAACCCCTGCTTCCCGGGCCAGCATTGCCGTTCTTACCGCTTCATCGGCCGAATAGCATCCGGCGGTGTTGGGAAGGATCAGATATTTCTTGGGATCGATATAGTCAAGAAGGTTTTCCTTAGACCTGTCGGTTATATTCACTCTCCTCACCGCAACAGTAACGACTTCTGCGCCGGATTGTTCAATCGCCTCTTTTGTCTCTTCAAAGGAAGCATACTTGCCGGTTCCGACCATAAGGCGGGATTTGATTTTTCTTCCGGCTATCTCTAAATAATCATTACTTTCTTCCATAATGCCTCTCCTTATTCTTGGTTTCTATCCCCCTCCAACAAAATGAACGACCTCGAGCCTGTCCCCATCTTTCAAAACGGTCTCATTATATTTTTTCTTATTCAGGATATTGAGATTCAGTTCAACGGCAACGCTTTCAGGCTTCAGGTCAAGCTCTTTGAGAAAATCTATAAGGGGGATGTTCTCTTTTACTTCTCTCTTTTCACCATTCAGAATGATTTCCATATGATTCCCCTGAAATAAAAAAGGCCGTTCTCCCAAAGGGAAAAACGGCCTTAAAATCACAATACAGAAAACGATGATAAAACCGCTTCCCTACGCTGGTGTTAACCAGATCAGGTTCAAAGGGTTGTCATCGGGAAAGACTAACTCCCGTTTACTGACTCTCAGTAAAGCACCCCTAGCTGTTATTTAATGTATCACCCGTCCCGTAACCTGTCAAGGTATTTTTATTTACTTATCAAAGAGATAGAAAAGAGAGGTTTCGGGCATACAGAAAAGCAAACAGGCTGAAGATTTTGATTTAAATTTAAACAGATATGAACGTGTTCATTGAAAAGAGGTTTGAAAGCGCTAAAGGCTTACAAAAGGAATGATAGCAGAGTTTTGCTAGGTTATGGATTGTGACAATTGCTGATTATCTATGAAGCAGAAAACCCGTCTTAATGGGCATAATTAACCCTCTGCTTCAGTCTTTCTAGCAGTTCACTCACTTCATTGTCTTTAAATTTATCAATGGTTCTTACATTAAAAGTCTTGATCTTTTTCTTGTAGGTCAAAGTGTCATAAAAAGTCTGCGGATCGAAAAAAACCTCATGAAACTTTTTCATAAAACCCTCCTTGTGAAAAATAAACTTTTTCATATTTAAATGCAAATATTGTGCCAAAAATTCTTTTCAAACTGTTTCAATAAAACCAACTTATTGATATTATTACTATTATTGCTTTTTCACCATTGTAAAGATGGGAAAGCTGTTTCAGGTAATCGTCAATTTTATGACATCTTGTAAAAAATTCCGTCAATTTTTTAACGATAGCAAGCAGATGTTCTTTGACTTTTTATCTCCTTTTTTATAATATTAAATAATAGACCTTGAAATTGCTGGAAGATAGCCCTTGAACAATATATTGCTTACCGGGATACCCGGTATAGGAAAGACAACGATCATCGAAAAAGTGCTTTCTGTCTGCGAGCTGAATGCAGGCGGTTTCTACACAAAGGAGATCAGGAATAAGGGGATAAGAAAGGGATTCAAGATCATCGATCTTCAAACCCGGAGAGAGGGAATCCTTGCTCACGTCGATATTGAGTCCCCCTTCAGGGTCGGGAAATACGGTGTTGACCCGGGGTGTTTTGAAGAGATTGGAGTAAAAGCTCTTAAAGAAGCTCTGCTGGAAAGAGAGCTGATTGTCATCGATGAAATCGGGAAGATGGAGCTTTTTTCCAGACCCTTTCAGGAAAAGGTTATGCAGTGCCTCTCCTCTTCCAAAAAGGTTCTCGGTTCGATAAAAGAGAAAGGGAATCCCTTTGTCGATTCGATTAAAAAGAGAGAGGATGTAACAATCATAACGGTCGACGAATCGAACAGGGATTTTATCCCGGAAAAAATTATTAATTTATTGTCTGGAAATAAAGGATGCAAATAGGCATAATATCCGACACACATGATAATCTCTCGAACTTAAAAAAAGCAATCGATATACTCAAGGAGAAAAAGGTCGATACCGTAATCCACGGCGGAGATTTTGTTTCCCCCTTTGTTCTTCGTGCCATGGAGGACTTGATCTCTAATCTGACAGGGGTCTTTGGAAACAATGACGGGGACAAACTGATGCTGAGAAGCATTGCTGAGAAAGCGGGATGGGATATCCAAAACCCCCCGTATGCCTTTGACCTCGACAGAAAAAAAGCCCTTCTTCTCCATGAGCCTGACATTCTGGACACAGCTGTTAAATCAGGTCTTTATGACGTGATCATATACGGCCACACGCATAAAAGCGATATCAAAAGAGAAGGCAAAACGCTCATTATCAACCCCGGCGAAGCCGGAGGCTGGTTAAGCGGTAAAGGGAGTGCGGTTATTCTCGATACCGATACCATGCAGGAAGAATTTTTCACCTTTTAGGAAAAGACATGATTGATATAACAAAACTCTACACAGGTTCTGACTCTCAGGGAGACTTTATCCGGTACGGTCAGAAAGGGACCCATTCAGCAATCAAAGAGGGGATGACCCCGAAATCTGCGGCCGAGAGGCGGCCCGTGACCGTTTGGAACTGCACTCGAAGCTGCAATCTCAGCTGCGTCCACTGCTATACCGATTCGGAAAAAAAGAGCTATGCCGGGGAGCTGACAACAGAAGAGGCAAAGGTTATGCTGAAAGACCTTGCCGAGTTTAAGATCCCGGCTCTTCTTATCTCCGGCGGAGAACCGCTCATGAGGAAAGACCTCTTTGAACTGGTCCACTATGCAAAAAACCTCGGGATAAGACCGACCCTTTCTACGAACGGAACACTGATAACAAAAGATGTGGCACAAAAGATAAAAGATGCGGGTTTCACCTATGTCGGAATCAGCCTCGACGGCATCGGAGAAATCAACGATAAGTTCAGAGGGGAAAAAGGCGCTTTTAAAAAGGCTATGGACGGTTTCAGAAACTGCGTTCAGGCTGGTCAGAGGGTCGGCCTCAGAATGACCCTGACCAAGCAGAACTACAGAGACCTTCACAGGATATTCGATTTTATCGAAAAAGAGGAGATACAAAGAGCCTGCTTTTATCACCTGGTCTACTCCGGAAGAGGAGACAGCATCTCAAAAGAAGACCTCTCGTATCAGGAGACCCGCCAGGCCATGGATATTATTCTCGAAAGAACAGATGATTTTTCTAAGCGCGGTTTAAACAAAGAAATCCTGACCGTAGATAATCATGTTGACGGGGTCTATCTCTATATGAAACTGAAGCAGGAATCATCAAAACGGGCTGAAGAGGTCCTCAGGCTTCTGGAATGGAACGGAGGCGGTGCCTTCAGCTCGGGAGTCGGGATCGGCAATATCGACTTTCTGGGAAATGTCCATCCGGACCAGTTCTGGATGCACCACAGCTTTGGCAGTATCAGAGAGAGAAAGTTCAGCGAGATATGGATGGATACCTCCGAGCCTCTTATGAAGGGCTTAAAAGACAAAAAGAAGTATATCAAGGGGCGGTGCTCAAAGTGCAAATGGCTGGGTGCCTGCGGAGGCTCGCTCAGGGTCAGGGCCGAGCTGGTCTACGATGACCCATGGGCCCCTGAGCCTGCATGCTACCTGACCGACGAAGAGATCGGGCTTACTGAGGAGCATAAAAAAGAGCTGGCCGACAAAGGGGAAATCTATACACCGCCGTCATGCCTGACAAAGACGGCTTAAAAAGATGAAGGGATTTCATGAACGATAGTCACAATCAACTGAGGCTTGTTTTCTGGGAAACCACTGCCGGCTGCAATCTCGAATGCATCCACTGCCGGCGTCTCGAGGTCAGCAAGGAGCTGACAAAAGAAGATCTGACAACAGAAGAATCCTTTTCTCTCATCGATTCTATCGTTGAGGTCGGAAAACCGATTCTGGTCTTAAGCGGGGGTGAACCCCTTTTCAGGCCCGATATCTTTGATATCGCTTCCTATGCAAAGAAAAAGGGTCTCATTCTGGCGCTTGCAACTAACGGAACCCTGGTGGACAAAGAGACCGCAAAAAAGATTGTCGATGCCGGAATAAGAAGGGTTTCCATTAGCCTTGACGGAGCCAGCGCAAAAACCCATGACGATTTTCGAAAGCTGGAGGGCTCCTTCGACCTGGCCATAAAGGGTTTTAAGCATTTAAAGACACTGAACATGAATCTTCAGATCAACTGCACCATCGCCAACCACAATGTTGGCGAAATCGAAGAAATCTTTAATCTTGCCGAAGAGCTAAAGGCGGATGCCCTGCACCTTTTTATGCTCGTCCCTGTTGGATGCGGAGTGGAGATCTCAAAAGACCAGATGCTCTCTCCGGAAAAGTACGAGGAAGTGCTGAACTGGTTCCATGAGAGATCCAAAAGGACGACCATCGAAACAAAGGCCACCTGCGCGCCTCATTATTACAGGATCATGAAAGAAAAAGGAAAAGAGGAAGGAAAAGAAAAACCTCATAAGCATCACGGCATGTCCGCTGTAACAAAGGGATGCCTTGCCGGAACGGGAATCTGTTTCGTCTCGCACAAGGGAGAGGTCTTCCCCTGCGGCTATTTCCCGATATCCGTGGGTCATATCAAAAAAGAATCCTTTAAAAATATCTGGGAACATGCTAAGGTCTTTCAAGACCTGAGAGACCCCGACCTGCTGGAAGGAAAATGCGGAATATGCGAGTATAAAAGGGTGTGTGCCGGTTGCAGAGCCAGGGCCTATGCAGCCACAAAAAACTACTTATCGGAAGAACCCTACTGTATCTATCAACCTAAAGGCATCATAAAAAAAGGAGCTCCTAATGTCTAAATTTCAACGCTGGCTTGTTCTTTCATTATCGATAACCCTGTTTGCAACCGGTCCTGTCTTTGCAGAGCAAAAGAGTGAAAAGGTTCTGGCCACAGTGAACGGGACAACGATTACCCTGAACGAATTTAACAGCTCGATTCTGGAGCTTCCTTCTGATCTCAGGAAAAGAGCGGAACAAAACAAGCTGGATTTTCTCCAATACAGTATCAGAAAAGAACTTCTCTACCAGGAAGGTGTCAGACGGGGAATCGACAAAGACCCCCGCATCGTTGACATGATCAACCAGTACCAGCATGAGATCATTATTCAGCAGTATCTCGATAAGAACATGAAAGGTGTCGGAACGGTTACTGACAAAGAGGTCAAGGATTATTATCAAAAGCATATTTCGCTTTTTCAAACCAAGGAAGAGATCACTGCAAGCCACATCCTTGTAAAAACAGAAAAAGAGGCAGAAGGAATTCTGGAAGAATTAAAAAAAGGCAAAGATTTTTTTGAGCTGGCTAAAAAACGATCTGCTGATCCCAGCAGTGCCCGCGAAGGAGGCCGTCTGGGCACCTTCGGAAGAGGCGTCATGGTTCCGGAATTCGAAAAGGCGGCTTTCAGTCTCAAGATCGGTGAGATCAGTCCTATCGTAAAATCGGAGTTCGGCTATCATATTATCAAGCTCACCGACTATACGAAACCGCAGAAGCTCGATTTTATCCAGGTGAAAGACCGGATCCGGCAAAGTCTCATCCACGAAAAAACACAAAAGGCCATCAGCAAACTGGTCGATAAGTTGATCAAAAATGCGAAAATAGAAATCAATGAAGAGAACCTACGATAGGGCCTTTTTCTGAAGCTTCTTTTCCAGAAAGCGGTTGAGCTCCAGCTGTTTGAGAAACACCCGCTTGTGATAGTTTCTGCCGCCGTTATAAGAGGTTGTGCTTCGGTTCAAGTCATAGACGATCTTCTTCATCTCTTCCTTGGAGCCCTTGACATCAAGCTCTACCGAATAGAGCTCCATCAGCTCGGCAAAATGGTACGCTGCCATATAGCTGGCCAGAGAGAGATGATCCTCCAGGCGCTTCACGTCTTTCGGAATCCGGAATCCGTCTCTTCTCATATTTTGAAGTATCATGAACTTCGTCGGCCTGTAAATCTGAAAAGGGCTGGCCGATTTTTTGTTGTCCCCGAGAATGTTAAGATAAAAGGTTTCCTGATGGGCAATGGTCATCAGTGATGTGACAGGGACATTAAACCTCTTGGCACTGATATAGATATTCTCGGCCATACTTTCAACATATTGATCCAGCCTCTTCGGGATTCTAAAGCCTTTATGGTTGGCAAATATCCTGTATCTTCCCTCTATGTAAGGAATGGCTATCTGCTTAAATTCATCCATATCCATATCTTCCAGGGTTTTTATCGGCCTTATGGTTCCTTTATAAAGGGTTTTGTATTTCTTTGTGAAATACTTTCTTTTTTCTTTCAAATTCCTTTCGTTATGAATGACATTCGCAAGGGCAACTTTTTTGGGAATTCCCAGGTCGACAAATTCATTATATGTCCTTTTGAAAAAATTCCTCTCATTCAGATCGATAACTTTATTCAAATGATAGACCAGGGTCAAACTGCTGATCCGGTCTGTCTCCCCGCTTAAATCTTCGATGAAATCTTTGTACTCCTTATTCAGGAAGCCGATATCTTCTTTTGTTTCCTTTAACAGAGACATTGAAAGCGGCAGAGAAGTATCCCTGACCCCGTTCATGAAAGAAATAAATTCTTTTGTAGACATACCATAAGACCCGCTTATGCCGTGTATTTGTTTCATGACCGCTTCTGTTACAAATTCGGCATCATTGGCTTTCTCATGCTGATAAACAAAATCCCGTACCCGGACGATTCTCTTGAACTCGGCCATATAAAGCTCATCCTTGATTAAAGGAAAGCTCTGCTCACCGGGGTTTTCGGACAAAAGGTTGGAATACATGTCTGCTCTGTCATTTTTCTTATCCGCAACCACCTCTACCTGAGGAATGTTGGAAGTCATCAAATAATCGGGAACCTTATTCTCTCCTATATTTGCATTGGAAGCCTGATTAATGAGATGATAGACCACCCCGCTGAAGAGTATCAGTGTGGAAATAGCCTTTTTTACCGAGGCTGACTGCATTTTTCCTGCTCCGGCTTCGGCACCCTCTTTATCCATTCCCCTTTTTCTGAAGAAAAGGATATTTTCCTTTTGCTCTTTTTCAGGCTCGGAACGATCCGTCCCTTCATGCTGCAATAGCTGGAGGCTTAATTTCTCTATTTTCTCATTTAATTTATCGATTTTTTTATCTTTTTTCTCAATCTCTTCTAAAAATTTATTTTCAACCCGACTGTTCTGCAGGAGGTTGTCGGCGAGCTTCTCTGCCAGACTCCCCATTTTCTTGTCGAGAACTTCTTTTTCCTGCTTTGATTGTAAAAGAGATTCTTCTCTCTTTTCCAGGGTATGAAACAGTTCCCTGATAGAGAATATTTTTGTTTCGATGGTCTCTTTAAGGCCCGAGGCATCTAAGGAGTTCTCATTCCCCATAAATAATTCGCCGATCAGGTCTCTGGTAAAACCGTAGATATCCTCAAATCTCTGTCTTGAATCGCCTTTTGCTTTGCCTGTGATAACGTTGAAAATGTCATCCCTTGTTACTTCGCTTAATTTTTCGGTCAGCAGATCGATATTCTGTTGAATACTCAAATCTGATTTTTTCTTTTCCTCTCTGTTTCTTGCAAGGGCGGGGTAGTTGATATTTTTAATCGTGGTCAGCTCTTCAAGGAACAGTCTGTTCTGTGTTGAAAGGTTAGAAAGCTCTTCTCTCAGCTTGCCGACCTCTTCATTTAATCCTTCGATTTTATCGCCACGTTTTCCCTGAAAGGCAAAGCGGTCCTCTTCAACATCGGATTTTGAAACGCTTTCATGTTTATCTTTCCTATAGCTCACAGGCCCGTTCAGGCTGCTACATTCCCCTATTAAATCATGATAGTCCTTTTCATAGGAGGCTATATTGATACTTTCCAAGTCCTCCAGATGTCTCGGTCTCAATTTACTTAGCAGTTCTTTATAATCATATTTGATATCTTCAATCTCTTTTAACGAACGCCGCAGAGAAGCTGTTTTGAGAAAAAGAAAAAGAAATGGATTGGAAAAGACCTCCGGATGGATACTCGACAGACAAAGCAGACAGTAATTTGATGAAAGCCTGAACGCAACATCGATCAAAGCCCTTTTAGCGTTTTCAATCTCATCCTGATTCTTCCGGATTTCTTCATTGATCCCTTCAAAATATTCCTTCCTTTCACAGATAAGCTGCTTTCTCTCTTCGCTCTGAGTTTTCAGCTCACTGAGAAGCTTACTTTGGAGAGATTCCAAAGCTAAATATTCCTGGACCAGAGAACTCTTTTCATGCTTCTCATCCCAGAGAAACTTCTGCCCATAAAGGTCTCTTTTCCGGTCAATAAATTCCCTGATTTTTTGATTATTTTTATCCAGAGAAGATTTTAGTTCATTAATCCTTTTGTTTATTCTTTTCAAGCTCTCTTTGTAGGCCTCTTCGGTCTCCTGTAACTGGCCGAGTCCCCTGACAGCTTCAATAAAAGGTTTTGTCTTTCCCTCTATTAAATCGACATCCGAAGCCAGTTCAACAGTCGCCTCCTCAAAAAACCTCTTCAAAGACTCATAGGAACTGACAATATCATTGATTATCTCAGCCTGGTTCGAGTTCTCTCCCCCGTCTTGCTCGGGATCACGGATTTCTTTTGATAATCTCTCTTCAGTTCTTTTGCAGTTTTCGTTGACATGTTCAAAGTACTCGATCATCTTTTGGCTTGTTATCAATCGGCTCTTAATATCCTCCAGTCGCCTCTTACTCCCCCTTACTTTTTCATGCCATCTTTTCTTTTTTCCCTGGATTTCCTGAGACATCTTTTCAAGGCTGTTGAATTTTCCGAGTTTCGATTCAACAAACTCCTGGTCCAGCGGCTGAAAATTCGTATCCACATAGACCTTTTTTCCCTGAGAATAGACCGTCTGAATTGAATTTACAGATTCATTTTTCGTGGAAAGATCTTTCTTGATCTCGTCAAGCTTTTCATCAGACTCCAATATCTTCTCTTTATATTCCCCTTTTACTGTCTGATACTCGGAGAGAACAATATGATATTCTCTGTTGAGGCTTTTAGATTCTTTTCTTCTCTTCTCAAGGGTTAAATCATTTTTTTCAATACGCCCCTGAAGGTCTCTTAATTTCTCCAGAAGGGTTGATTTCTCATTAACCAGCTTTTTATTATCTCTATCAACAAGGGCCTTAAGCTTTTTCACCTTTTCAACATTCAGCTTAAAAACCCTTTCATCAGCTAAAAGAATCCTGCCCGCTTTTCCCTTGTCGATCAGCAGCCGGGTCAAGGCTTTGCCGCTGTCAATTTTTTCATCCTTTTCCACCCGGTCCTCTCTCAGTTTTCTCTTGATTAAAAAGAGGTCTTCTTTCTTGCCGGCAGCGATAAACCCTTGAACAAAATCTCTTATTGTCTTGGAATCGACTTCGCTTTTGAAAAAGGTATAGAGATCTGGATGACTGAGAACTGTTTTGGGGAAGATAACGATTTTGTTCCGGGCGGAAGCAAACGGATCTTTCTTTTCCAGTATCCCTGAAAGGCTTTTGACCTCTTCAAGGAACTCGATTTCCTTTTTTTTCAACGTGATTTTAGATATATCAATATCTATCGGCATACCTTTTCCCTTAGGATTTTGCTGTCCTGGTATTTATATATATTATCGTCAAAATGTTCACTAATCTTAAGTGTAAGCCCTCTCTTTATAGCATTTTTCATGCCATTTAAACCCTGATGCAATACATTTCAGGTATCAATGCAATGTATTGATATATATATAGTTATTGTTTTTTCTGTCAGGATATTAGAGAGTTGACGGATGAGAAATTTTACCAGGTAGGCAAATTTGTATCAGCTATCCGGACAACTGATAATTATTTGACGGTTTTACAAACACTTTTTTTTTCTTGTTTTTAACAAGCTTTTACAAGAGCCTCTTGACAATAAAAAATTTCTTCCTATATTAATAATTAAGAGATATGAAAAAATCCTAAGTCTAAGAGGGCGGAAGAACTCTCGCTAGGATTGAAATTCACTTTTCATCTGGTCCATTATCAGCTTCCCCGGGATCCGGATCCTAACCAGTAAAAGAACCTTGCTTCTCCCTGAAGATTAAAGTGTTTTTGTAAGCTCAAAGTGCTCAAGATTTGTTCCGGCAATCGGTCTTGCAGCATTGTTGGGGTCCGGGTCCTGCTTACAAAGAGAATCTTCTTTCCGTTAGGCGGCAATGACTGAGGAGGCAGTATATGGAACATATCATTCTCTTAGTATTCATAACGGCCTTTGTTCTTCTCTGCGCCTATACCTTCCAGTTCCAGAGAGCTATTATTGAAATAGCCCAGAGTATTTCGAACCAGCAGGAAAAGGATGATTTAGACGACCTTCAGGACATTATCACACCGAAAAACCAGTTTGTCCGCAATATCCTGATATATATTCTCATAATCGGTCTTTTTATCCAGGGAATCATGCTTTACGAGTGGTACTGGGCTTTTTCTATTCTGGTAATCTCCCTATGCATCATCAGTCCTCTTCTCGGAAGTATCATGCCGAAACCGGACAACCCTTGCTATCTGAGCAGTATTACAAAAAATCTTGAAAAGCGCCTGCTGGCCTATAAAGCAAATGGCTACGCTTCAAAAGCAAGACAGGATTATATTGAGAATATTTTAGTAAAACTGAAAGAACTGTATCCAGCAGACCCCCCGTGCCACATCAGCAATGCAAAGCGCTTCTCGACCAATTAAATAGTGAAGAGGGAACTCAATTTGCTTGAAAGTGATGTCATTCTTGGTATTATCTGGACACCGTCTTTAATAATCTTTTGCGCTCTGGCGTTATGCTGTTACCCGTCCCGCAAAAAATGTCCCCTCAAAAAGGAAAGGAGGTGAGAACAGATGACCGATCTTTTCAAGAAGATACTGGTACCGACAGATAACTCGGAGAATGCGAAAGAAGCATTTAAGTGCGCCCTGAAACTGGCCGAAAAACATGATTCGACAATTCATGTTATCTCGGTAGTTAATATCGGCTATTTAGAGGAAGCCGGTAAATTTGAATCGAATCATTTCAAACTTCCCCATTCATATGTCGAAAACATCATCAAAGAAAAAACAAAGGAAACAGAGGAATTTGTTAGAAAGAACACCGTTAATTACAGGGGGGGTGAAATAGCAAGACATATCAGAAAGGGGCATCCCGTCACAGAAATCATATCAGTCGCAAGAGAAAAGGAAGTTGACCTCATCGTGATGGGGACGCACGGAAGATCAGGACTCAGCCATCCTTTTATGGGAAGTGTCGCGGAAAGGGTCGTAAGAAAAGCACCCTGCCCTGTTCTGACGGTTAAATCAAAGAAGCTGAAGATTAAGGCCGCATAAAAAATTATACAGGTCTTCCTGTATCATTATCCATCCGAGAAAGGGGAGCTTTGCTCCCCTTTCTCCGTAATCCCCATTTCTCTTAAAATGTCCTTCATTAAGAACTCAGGAACTTTTCACAAGAAGAATCTTTAAAATATCTATCGGATTCATCTCATATCTTTCTGCGATCTTTCTGAAGGTTTCGTCTTCTTTTACTACGATTCCTTTTTCTTTTAGTTTTTCTTTCGCCTGATTCATATCGACTCCGATCTCCTGGCACACCTCTGAAAAGAGCTTTCTTCCAAGACCGGTTCCGGAAAATTGCTCTTCAATCATTTCAGGCGTGTAAGCGTCTTTTTTGACAATCTCCGGTTTTTCCTCGAACTTCTTTATGATCACATATAGCTGCATGGGAGAGGTCTTGTTCATCCGGGCAATCTTTTGAAGAGAATCCTTTTCATCCTCCACCTTTATGCCCTTTTCTTTGAGCTCGGGCAATGCCTTTTCAAGATCGATTTTCATCTTTTTGGCGAATGTTTTCAGGGAGAGCTCCTCCGCATGGCCAAAGGGAGGTTCATATTCCCGGCTCACAATCCAGGAGTCTTTGATAAAATCGTTCAACGCAATGACAGACTTAAGTGGCTGTATCTGATAGATAGCGCCGACAATGATAAAGAGGATTATCAAAGAAGAAATAACCAGTTCCCTTTTCAGTTTCAACCCCTTTGATGCTTTCTCAGTAAAATAATGGGTTAAAGGCTTCCAGTTATAATAGAGATGAAATGACCCCACGATGAGAAAGAGAAAGCAGGAGAGGATATGAATATTTCCCCAGTCCACTTTGGTGAGACCGAAAAGCTTCCAGTCTGTCCAGTAGGCAATCCTTCCCTGTGGAGTGAGATAGAGAATAATCCCCGTAACACTCATAACAATAAATCCGAAAAACGTTAAAAGCGAAACAAAACCCCTTGTCTGAAACTTTTTGTCCTTCATAAAGTCTCCTTATAAAAAACGATGCTGAAATCAATCCACGTTTTTTTCATATAATATAAAACGGGTTTTCTTGAAATTCAAATTAAATTGGCAGAAAATCCGGACAGGGGAAAGAGATAAAAAGTAGTGTGACGCTTTTCATAGAGAAAGCCTCTCTTCGGAAGGAAGTAAGCTGCATGGCTTTCAAAAAAAAGAGGTGCCAGCGGCTTTAAGCAATACAAAGAAAGGGATTCAGAGAGAGGAACTGTCAGGGGCGATCATTCTCTTTTCTGAGGATAATCTCAATCCCTTCACTTTCATTGCCGCATTGATCAACGGCTGTTAATACATAAGATTTCACATCCTCAGTCTTTTTGTTCAGCATGCAGGACCGGTCAGTGGTTTTGAAAAGAAGGGTGTATTTCCCTGCCCTGTCCTTTTTATAGACTTTAAAGGCTTCGAAATCCTTGACCTTAGGATATTTCCATCTTAAAAGGAATTCATCGGAAAAGTTCTTCAATGTTGCCTTGTGAGGAGCAGGGGGAGAGGTTGTGTCAAACAGGAGGCCTGTTGTCAATACAAGACTCTCCTCGTTTCCCTTTTTTTCTCCACAATGGATGATGATTCGAGGGTTTTTCGCATTCCTGCCTTTTTCCAGCCGGTATATCCCTTCGTAAAGCCCTGTATTTTTCTCCTGCATCGGCACGTCCTTGACAACGTAATCGATATGAAAAACAGCTTTAAGACCGGTCTTCCCTTTAAAGTAGACCTTAATCGCATCTCCCGTCTTTTGACATGCCGCCCCATTAGAATCGAACCACGCATTGTAAGCAACTTTTCTTTTCTCCTTAACGGCTTCAGGAATGGTCTCCACAATGTCTCGTGATAGATTTTCAACGACCTTGATAACGTTTTTCTTGTTCAGGTGGGCAGCCGTCTGGACAAGACCGGAAAAAATCGACAGGGGGTCCAGACCCACCTTAAAGCTATGGTCTCTCTTGATATCATCAACCCTCCACAGCACCTCTCCTGTTTTTGTCGAAACCATCATCATGGAGAACCCCATCGATATCTGCGAATAGAGCAAAGCGTAGGCAACGTCAAAACCGGTTATATAGCCGTAGATAAGGGCATCCGCATCAAGGATTTTCCCGAGCCTGTTCGGAGCGATTTTCTTGAGATCAGAAGCAGAATTGATCCCGTTTGCTTTCAATGCGTTATCGATATCATCCAGCTCAATATCATGATAGCCGAGCGGAGAAAAATGACCGTAAAAGATTTTTCTCACTATTTCGGCATCAACAGAAAGATATTCCTCCTCGTTTTCTCCTCCGGACTCATTGATGAGATTCTCAAACGGGAGGACGGCAATCCGTCTTGGGGAAATAACATAAAACCTTTCTGACACCACGACTTTGCTCTCTTTTGGTTTTACTTCTTCAGTATCGGAAAAACCATACCCGGGGGCAAAGATAAGAGAGGAAGCTCCAAAAACAAAAATCAACAAGGTATGTAGCAAGGTTTTCATTTATGTTGTCCGATAAGCGAAAAAGAGATTACAAATGGTAGCTTTTAAGGGCCATTAAATCTTTTTTATGCACTTCCGTTTCTTCATCATCTAATAAGGCTTTCAGGGTTCCCTGCATTATCTCTTCCTGTTCTACAAAATCGACGTGTCGAACCTTGAATTCGGTCTCTGTTTTCCGGATATTTTCTTTTTGATAACCCTTAAACTCCGAAAGGCTTCCTCTCGGCACATAAAAAACAGCCCTATTATAATCCGGTTTTGGATGTTTCTTAAATGCCAAAGAAATCAAATCATAACTGATCTCTGATTTCACCAGGTGCTTCAGTGCAGGATGAAAAGGGCCGTCAACTATTCTGTCCATGAGACTTTCAGAGGGATGCAGCCCCAGCCGGATAACCGGAATCTGATGCATCTCCAGATTCAGAAGAATGGCTTTGCAAAGCCTGAGAATTTCATCCAGCCTCATCGGCCGGTATTTTCCTTCTTGATACAATTTCTCCAGAGCGGTTCCCTGGATCACCAGAGTCGGATACAGTCTTACAAAATCAGGCTTTAAATTGATCGTTGTTCTGACTGTCTCCTTTATCTTCTCCGGGGTATCTTCAGGCAGACCGAGCATGAGCTGAATTCCAACCTGAAAACGGTTTTCCCTGAGCCGTTTGAACGATCTCAATACATCTTCAGAATGATAATTCCTTCCCGATTGTGACAGAACCTCATCATCAAGGGACTGCACGCCGATTTCAATTGTCCTGACATATCTCTCTTTCAAAAAAGATAGTATGTCTTGGTTTAAAAAATCGGGTCTGGTCGATATCCGGACACTGTCAACCAGTTTTTTTTCGACATAGCTTTTCGAAATCTCAAGAAGGGATTCCTGCACAGCTGGATCAAGACCCGTAAAATTACCGCCGAAGAAGGCGATCTGGATATTTGCCGAGGAAATGCCGGGACAACTGGTTAGGATTTGAGAAAAATATGTCTCTATTCTTTCTTGGACCACATCGGTTGAAATCTCGGCATTAATGCCTGTTATTCCTTTCTGGTCACAATAGATACAATGATCAAAACAGCCGAGATGAGGTATGAAAATGGGGATAATTTTAAGTTTCAAAAATCAAAATCTTCCTTTGCGATTCTTTTTAACGCTCTTTTTGCCGCTTTTTGCTCAGCCTCTTTTTTGTTCTTTCCCGTCCCTTTTTCCAGAATTTTTTTATTAACATAGACCCCGATCTCAAAAATCTTGGAATGGCCGGGGCCCTCTTCTTTTAAAACTCTGTAAGTGGGAATTTTTCCCTGTTTGCCCTGTAACAATTCCTGAAGCTTGCTCTTGTAGTCCTGGTCATCAAAAAATTTAGACTCGACATCGGCCTTTTTAATGATCTTCAGAAAAGCCTCTGAGGCCTCATGATAGCCGCTGTCTAAAAAAATCGCTCCAAACAGGGCTTCAAGGGAGCAGGCAAGGATAGAATCTTTATTCCTTCCGTCTGTCAGCTCTTCTCCTCTTCCCAAAAGCAAAAACCTTCCCAGATCGATTGTCCTTGCCAGATAAGCCAAGTTGGCTTCGCTGACAAGTCTGGACCTGAGCTTGGAAAGATCCCCCTCGGAAAAATCGTCAAATTCCTTCAGGGAGTAATCACTAACAACCAGGTCGATGACCGCATCGCCCAGAAATTCGAATCTTTCATAATCCTTCAGACCGCTGCCGTTCTCATTGATATACGAACTGTGGGTCAGGGCCTGAGTAAGAAGATTGATATCGCTAAATCGATATTGTATGGTTGCCTGGAGGATATCAATCTCCTCGATTCTTTCTTCTCCTAAATACATATTTCTTTTTATTCATTAAATTTTCGGAAAAGCACCGTAGCGTTTGTTCCTCCGAAGCCAAAGGAATTTGAAAGAGCCACATTGACCTCTTTTTCCCTCGGCTTATTCGGAACATAGTCAAGATCACACTCCGGATCCGGGGTATCATAATTTACTGTCGCAGGAATGATTGAGCGGTCCATAGCCAGAAGAGTATAAACAGCCTCGACACCCCCGGCGCCTCCCAGAAGATGACCGGTTGAAGACTTGGTCGAACTGACTGGAACCTTATAGGCCTGTTCTCCGAATACCTTTTTAATAGCCATTGTTTCAAACTTATCATTTAAAGGGGTGGACGTTCCGTGGGCATTGATATAGTCGACCTCTTCCGGGGAAATTCCTCCAGACTCTAGGGCCATCTTCATACATCGTGCCACCTGAGTTCCCTCGGGGTCCGGCATGGTCAGGTGAAAGGCATCTCCTGTCAGGCCGTAACCGGCGATCTCTCCATAGATTTTCGCCCCTCTTTTCACAGCAGATCCCAACTCCTCGAGAAGAACCAATCCAGCCCCTTCGCTCATGATGAAACCATCCCTGTCCTTCTCAAAAGGACGGGATGCCCGTTCCGGCTCATCATTCCGCGTTGACAGAGCCCTCATAACAGAAAAACCGGCAACGGCAAGGGGGGTTAACGCTGATTCCGCACCTCCGGCGATCATCACATCAGCATCCCCTCTCTGGATGATTTTATAGGCATCGCCGATGGCGTGAGAACCGGTTGCACAGGCAGTGGCTACACATGAATTAGGACCATTGAAACCGTACCTCATAGATACATGGCCGGATGCCAGATTTGAGATGAGCATAGGGATAAAGAACGGGGACACTTTTTTATAACCCTTTTCAAGCATCAGCAGATGATATTTTTCAATAGCCGGTAGCCCTCCCATACCAACACCAATAAGAACACCCCGCCTCTCCTTTTCACAAGTATTGTTCTTTTCAAACTCAGAATCTTTCATTAACATATCGCTACAGGCCAGAGAAAATTGAATAAAGAGATCCATTTTTTTGATCTCTTTCTTATCAATAAAATCCTCGGGATTAAAATCCCTCGCTTCACCTGCAATCTTAACGGGCAAGTCCGATACGTCAAACCGGGTTATCTTTCCAATACCGGATTTCCCGCTGAGTAGTGCCTGCCAGTTCTCTTCAACACCTACACCCAAAGGGCTGACAACGCCTAACCCTGTGACGACTACCCTCCTGCTCAGAACAATCACCCCCTAAAAATTCTTCTTTTTTATTATTTTAGCTGGCTTTCTTTTTTATATATTCGACCGCTGCTCCCACCGTTGTTATTTTTTCGGCTTCTTCGTCGGAGATCTCCATATCAAACTCCTCCTCCAGAGCCATAACCAGTTCTACGGTATCCAGAGAATCGGCTCCCAGATCCTCGATAAAAGAAGCCTCCATTGTTACCTGCTCTCTCTCTACGCCCAGCTGCTCTACAATAATATCTATTACCCTTTCTTCTATTGAAGCCACTTTACCTTCACCTCCCTTGTTAAGGTTGATAATAAGTGTTACATTAACATTCCGCCATTAACATGAACCACCTGACCGGTTATATAACCGGCATATTCTGAAACCAGAAAGCTGACGCAGTTGGCAATGTCTATCGGTGTTCCTAGCCGCGTCAGGGGTATCTGGGTTATCAGCCTGTTCCTTGCTTCTTCCGGAAGGGCTTTTGTCATTTCAGTATCGATAAAACCGGGGGCAATGGCATTCACTCGTATTCCACGCGGCGCCAGTTCCCGTGCAAGGGACTTTGTCAGGCCGATAAGCCCGGCCTTGGAAGAGGCATAATTAACCTGCCCGGCATTTCCCATGACCCCGACAACAGAGCTGATGTTGACAATACTCCCTTCTCTCTGTTTAACCATATACTTGGCAACAGCTCTTGAACAGTAAAAACTCCCCGTCAGGTTGATGTTCAAAACAAAGTCCCAGTCTTCGTTTTTCATCCTGAGAAGAAGATTATCTTTTGTTACTCCGGCATTATTCACAAGAATATCTATCCTTTTGAACTTATCGATTGCCTGCTGAACCATCGTATCCACTTCATCTGAATTGGAAATATCTCCGCCAGCAGCCATCCCCTCCCTTCCCATATCTTCGATCATCTTCAGCGTCTCCAAGGCTCCTTCTTTGTTGATATCAGAAATGATGATGTTGGCTCCTTCCTGAGCCAGTTTAAGAACGATTTCCTGACCGATACCTCTGGCTCCCCCTGTTACAAGAGCAATTTTCCCGGAAAGGCTCATTTTTTTCTCCTTGTTTATTCTTTTTCTATGGCGTTCAGCGTCTTCTCTAAGCTCTCGGTATCCTGAACATTAAGACCGTTAGCCTTTTTAGAGATTCTTTTGAGCAGACCCAAAAGCACTTTGCCCGGACCGACCTCGATAAAGGTATCGATCCCCTCCCCTAAAAGCCTGGATATCGATTGTTCCCACTGCACCGGATAATAGACCTGTTTAACCAGAAGGTCTTTTATTCCTTCGCTGGACAATATCTTTTCGGCACTCACATTCGCTACAATAGTAAACGAGGGATCCTTCATTTCTATTTTATCGAGTTCTGCTTTAAGACGCTCAGCAGCCGGCTGCATAAGGCTGCTGTGAAACGGGCCGCTTACAGGAAGAAGGATCGCCTTTAGGGCTCCTTCATCTTTGGCCACTTTGACAAGTTCTTCAACACCCTCTTTCTCTCCGGCAACAACAATCTGATTCGAGCTGTTAAAATTTGCCGGCTGGACAATTTTAGAAGACGAAACGCTCTTGCAGAGTTCTTCGACCTTTTTCCCGTCAAGTCCGATAATTGCAGCCATGGCTCCCTTGCCCGGAGAAACGGCTTCCTGCATAAATGTCCCTCTTTTTTGGACCAGAGAGACCCCCTCTTCAAAACTTAAGGCCCCTGCCGCAACCAGTGCCGAATATTCCCCAAGGCTATGTCCGGCTGCCATAACAGGAACGATTCCCTTTTCCTTAACCATCTCTGCTGCAATCACACTGTGGATCAGAATGGCCGGCTGTGTGTTTCTTGTAAGCCTCAAAGATTCTTCGGGACCGTTAAAAGAAAGGGAAGCAATATCACACCCTAAAATATCGTTTGCTTTTTGATAAAGCTCCTTTGCCGGCGGATAGTTCTCATAGAGATCTTTTCCCATTCCGACATACTGGGAACCCTGTCCCGGAAACAAAAAGGCTATTTTTTTTGTCATACCCCTTAATCCTCAAAACCGTTTTATATCTGAATTAAAGCAGCGCCCCATGTAAAACCAGCTCCCAGCCCCACCAGCAATACGAGATCCCCTTTTTCCAGCGCATTCGATTTCCTCAGTTCGTGCAGGGCAATAGGAATAGAAGCAGCAGAGGTGTTGCCGTATTTTTCGAGATTAATGCAAATCTTTTCTTTGGACAACTTCAACCTCTTTCCGATAGCTCTGATAATCCTTTTATTAGCCTGGTGCGGAATCAAAAATTTCAAATCGGATGATTGAAGTCCGTTGGCATTCAGTGCTTCTGTAGCCACATCGGTCATGGCCTTCACGGCTACTTTAAAGGTCTCGTTCCCCTTCATCTTTATAAAATTCGATCTCTCTTCGATCACTTCGGTGCTTATCGGTTTCCGGCTCCCGCCGCCAGGAACAATCAGGTAGTCCTGATAGGAACCGTCTGAGTGAATATGAGTTGAACGAATGCCTTCATCTTCATCATTCGTTGCCTGAACCAGTGCTGCACCTGCACCGTCTCCGAAAAGAATGCATGTATTTCTATCTGTCCAGTCCGTGATCCTGCTTAAGACCTCTGTGCCGATAACCAGAATGTTCTTATAAGTCCCTGTTCTTATATACTGATCGGCAATCGAAAGACTAAAGACAAAACCGGCACACGCTGCGTGAATATCCATGGCCACAGCTTTGCTGGCACCGATACTCTTCTGAATGAAACATGCTGTTGCAGGAAGGATGTCATCAGGAGTCGTTGTTGCGACCAGAATCATATCGATATCAATCGGTTCAATCCCGGCCTCCTCGATAGCCTGGATAGCCGCATGATGTCCCAGATCAGAGGCAGCCTCCTCGTCCCCGGCTATTCTCCGTTCAATAATCCCTGTTCTGGTTCGAATCCACTCGTCAGTCGTATCAACAAGTTTTTCTAAATCGAAATTCGTTAAAACCTTTTCTGGCAAGTAAGAACCCGTGCTGATAATATTTGATCTGACCATAATCGTTGATTTCCCTCACATAGCCGCTGTAGTTTTCAGGAGACTGAATCATCTTCCTCCTTTGTAAATGTTAAAGAATCCCTGATCTGTTTCCAGAGCCTTCCTTTTCCATTCTTCAAACCATATATATCAGAACTCAGCTCAATATCCTTCTGAATATGAAAATTGACCCGATTGGCAACGAATTGTTGAGCAGAGGCAATAGCATTCTTTATCGCTTTGCCGTTTGAAGAACCGTGACAGACAATACATATGCCGTTAACTCCCAGAAGGGGTGCCCCTCCGTATTCGGAATAGTCAAAGCTCTTTTTAAAAAACTGCAACCGTTTCTTTATGAGCAGATAAGCCATTTTCCCTTTGGAAGAACCGGAAAAAACATCCTTCAAGAAATGCGAAAAAAACTCTGCGAGGCTTTCACTGATTTTCAGGGCAACATTTCCGGTAAAACCGTCGCAGACAAGAACATCGGTAACCCCTCTAAAGACCTCTTTGCCCTCTACATTTCCGATAAAATTAAGTGGACTCTTTTTAAACATTTTGAAGGCTTCTTTTGTGATCTCATTCCCCTTGGAATCCTCTTCTCCGATACCGAGAAGCCCCACCTTTGGCCGGTTGATTCCGAGAATATAACGCGCATAAACACTTCCCATCACACCGAACTGGAATAACTGCATCGGTTTGCAATCGACATTTGCCCCCACATCAAGAACAACGGTGGAACCGTTTCTGGTGGGGAAGATCGTTGCGATCGCCGGCCTGTCAACCCCTGCTAAAGGACGGAGGATCAATATGGAAGCCGCCAGGGCCGCTCCGGTGTTGCCAGCGCTGACCACGGCATCGGCCTCTCCGTTCTTAACAATCTCATTGGCAATCTTGATAGAAGATTCTCTTTTCTTTCGAAGGGCTACGGAGGGGGCCTCATCCATGCCGATGACTTCAGAAGCATGCTTGATAAAGATGGAAAGGTTCTTTGTATCGAACTTTTCCAGCTCTTTTTTCAATATCTCCTCGTCACCAACCAAGATAATCTTTGATTGCAATTCCCGCGAGGCCATGACAGCCCCTTCGACAATTGCTTCGGGGGCATTATCGCCACCCATGGCATCCACAGCTATCTTCATAAAAATAGAACCCTTAAAAGAAGTTTTTAAACCTCTTCAACAGCCAAAACCTTCTTCCCTTTATATATTCCGCAGCTCGGACATACCCGATGGGGAAGAATTGTTTCCTTGCACTCTGGGCAAACCGACAGAGAAACCGTACTCAGCTTTTTATGAGTTCTTCTTTTATCTCTTCTTGATTTGGATGTTTTACGTTTTGGAACCGCCATTTTTTCCTCTTTCAGTTATCCAGTTTCAGTTTTTTCAAACCTTCCAATCTGGGATCAATATCATCAGCGCTGCAGCCGCATTTTGCAACATTCAGGTTCTCTCCACAGCGTGAACAGAGCCCCAGACAATCCGGCTTGCACAACAACTTTAAAGGAACAGACAAAACTATCTGTTCCTTTATCGCCTCTTTGAGATCGATCCTGTCATTCTCATAAAACAATGTATCCACGTCGATCTGCTCCAGCTCCTTTTCTTCTTCCAGGTGTTCACTCGGCATCGGAGCATACGTCACCTCAAACTCTGTATCCAGTGAATAGGCAAATTCTTCGAGACATCGGGAACAGGCCGTTATCATTTTTGCGAAGAGATGTCCTTGGACATAGACATCCTGGCCGAATTTTTTTATCTTCCCCTTAATATGAACAGGTTCTTTTATATTAAAATCATCAGCCTTGATGTCAAGGTCCTTAAAATCCTCTTTCAACTCAAATTCCAGGCCAGTGTCAGGAATCTCCAAGCAATATACACACAAATCAGTCAGTCTTGTCAACACTTCTTTTGCCTCTTGTTTCGGGAGTATATCCCTTTAAGGTTGCCGATTATACCTATCAGAAAATGGACTGTCAAGAGAAATAATCCCTGCGAAGTCTCATCAGAAGAGGCTCTCGCTCCTCTTTTTCAGGTGAAAAATTCTCTGATAAGCTCTTTTTTTATAAATAATTGACAAGAATTCCCTCTCTGAGTCCGAAATCGCTTATCATGACCTTTGCACAACCAAAATACTCCATTATCTTTATGGCTATGGCAGTGCCCGGGATGATCACATCGGCCCTTCCTCTTTCCAGTCCTCTGATCTCCCTTCTCTCCTTCAGTGTTGTTCCGGTTAACTTCTTGAAGATCTCTTTGATTCGTTCCAGCCGGATCAGGTAGCCGTTAATTGTCTCCGGATCGTAGAGTTCCATTTCCAGATCAATTGCCGCCAGGGTTGTAAAGGTGCCGGCGGTTCCGATCAGGGTTATCGTTTCATTGTTAAACAGCTCTTTTTTTACAGAACAAATCTTTTGGGATATCCTTTCCTCCATATCGAGAACTTCTCTCCTGGCAACCGGGTCCGAAAACAAAAATTCTTCAAAAAGCCCGACAACTCCCATGTCCAGGCTCAATACTTCCTGTAACTCCCCCCCCACCACCTGGATAAATTCTGTGCTCCCTCCCCCGATATCGATGAGTATGGCATCAAGGCAGGGCTCCTTGACCGCTTTCATCACCCCGATCATCGTCAGTCTTCCCTCCTCTTCTCCGGATATGATATCGACGTCAAAACCGAATTCTCTTTTAATCCTGGCCGTCAGGTCCTTTCCATTCTCCGCTTCCCTCAGGGCGCTGGTGGCCACAGCAATAACCTCTTTCGCATCAAAACGTTCTATCTCTTTCGTAAAATCTTTTAAGGCAGCCATTGTCCTCTCAATCGATTCTCCGGTTAACAGACCACCGCGGGAAAGCCCTTTCCCCATTCTTACAATCTTTTGCTTTGTATAGACCGTTTGGAAATCCTTTTCTCTACCAACCGGACAGGCTATCAAAAGCCGGACCGTGTTCGCTCCCAGGTCCATTACAGCGATATTTTTCATCATAAACTCAGTTCTTTTTCTTTTTATTGACAGGGTTTACTTTGAGACTCAGGAGGAACAGCCTTTATTTCACGTGCAAAAGGACTGTATGAGATAGCTGATAAGTCGATCGCGGCTCTTTACCAGTGCTTGCCATCTTCAATCGTCGCCTGGGCAACAAGCTGCTGTGCTGAAAGCTTTCTGGCATATAAAAGCCTGCAGTCCATTGTTGTTACGATAAAATCCCTCGAGTCTGTTCTCCCTTTTTCTTTCACGGCTAAAAGGAGATAGTCTGTTTTGAAATCACTTTGCAGCGTTCCGCCTCCTGCGATATAGGACAGCAAGATAAGATCCTCAAAAATCAGCCTCGGGGTTGTCATCAACCTGATCAGAACAGAAAACTCATTCGAAGAACCTTTCTTGAATAAAGAGGGGGTTATCTTCACCTCTACCATATCCCTGCCGATTCTCTGAAAGGCCTTTTGAATTCTTTCTGGCATATTGGTTTTTGTCCATTTCCCTTTAAATTCCTCCTGCCTGAGAAGATTGATCTCTCCGATCTTCCTCATAATCCTCTCTTTCGACCTCTGCATTTCTTCTAAAATAAAGGTGTCGGCGGAATCGAGCTTGTCGGTCACACTGATCTGGTTCGATTTGACATGATTGTTGCCATTGCCAGGCAGGAAAATGAAATAGAGAAAAATAAGATGAAAAGACAGACTCAAAAAGAGCGGGATCAAAACATTATTGATATTACCGGTTTTTCTCATCGTTAAAAAGAACTCCATAAACGGTTCATATCTCAATATTTAAAAGACCTCTCCGGAGAATTTCCAGAGACAGGGTCGTGATACGGGTCTTGATAATATCCAAAATGCCGTCGAAGTGGTATTCCTTAACTGTTGTCTGTTCTCCTTTTGAGAGAGCTATCGATATTGAAAATGATCCTTCGGGACCTCCGCTGTTCCCGGTAACTGCAATCCCGATATCCGAATCACAGTTCTTTCTAATCTCCTTTGCCGCTATCCCTGCAATCTCTTTATCTGCCATGTCGGTCTTTTTCTCAAAGCTCAGGCCCCTTATCAAGGCCTCCTTGTCTTTAAAGACAAGGCATCCGCTAAAGGAAGACCTGTTCAAATAAGGATTCAGGAACCTCTGGGAAAGCCGTCCATCAGTAAAGGAATCGGCTATCGAGACGGTCTTTTGTTCTCCCTTGAGAATTGCCCCGACAACCCCTTCAAGGGTTTCTCCGTCAGCACCGTAAACCATCCCCTCAAGGCGGTTTCTTATCTCCTTTTCAATCTTTTTGATACCGTTTACGGCCTTTTTTTCGTCCTTCTGTTTCGCGGTGATATGAATCTCAATATTTCCATCCTTTACAAGAAGACCAACAGGATAATCTTTGTTCTTCATCAAATCCCCGATCTTATCATCGACCTTGCTCTCCCCTATCCAGCAGGTCTTCAGAACCCTTGACCGCACCTTCTCTTTCAAACAAAACTCCTTTTTCAAATAGGGAATCACGCTCTTTTCCATAAGAAAAACCATCTCTCTGGGTACGCCCGGCAGAGCCATGACAACCCCCTTCTCGTCCTTCACGATAAACCCCGGAGCTGTTCCGACCGGGTTCTCGATTGCTATTGAGCCTTCAGGAACATATGCCTGCTTCTTATTATTGGGGCTGATCGACTTTCCCCTTTTTTTAAAGAATTCTTCTATATGATTCATCAGACCCTGCCTGAATTCCAGCCTTCTTTGAAGTGCTGACGAGATAGATTCTCTCGTTACATCGTCCACGGTCGGGCCCAACCCCCCTGTTGCGATAACGACTTCTGCCCTGTCATGAGCTGTTCTTATCAGTTCCTTTACCATCTCTTCATCATCGCCAACAGAGACCTGATAAAAAACACCGATTCCCAGAGAAGTCAGCTTCTTTGCAATGTAAGATGAGTTGGTATCTGTCACGTGCCCGGACAACAATTCTCTTCCTATACTGATGATTTCTCCCTTCATACTCTCCTCACCGATTGATAACAGAACGAGCATACCAAATATCCTGAAAAAAAATCAACTATAATGTCAAAGGCCCCCTGCTTTATTAATTCTCTTTCAGGCTGAATATTGAATTTGATCCCCCCGGAAATCCATGATTATTCCGACTTTTTCATGCTCGTTTTTTTATTGTTTTTATTCCATATTAATATATAATTTCTAACTTCAGGAAACGGAAACCCCTGTTATAATATTTTTATTCAGGGGAAACCAAAATATAAAAATTTTTCCTTGACAATACTATATATTGTGTATATATTTTCAAATACCACAAAATGATGTATTTTTTAAGCGCGGTTTTCTCAGCAAAACCCGGTTTCTCAACTATTAATGCTTCACCATCAATAACGGAGAAACACTATGGATCCAGCCAGTGATGCCACGAAAAAAAAGCAACTTGCTTACGAGAATGAAAGTCAAGTGCCCCATGATCAAGACGCCGAGAAAAATCAAACGGACAGAGCAAAGTTGCTCGATTTAATCATCGACGATGTAGGCATTAATATAGAAGAAGCCGGCTCTTTAAAAGAGAAGGTAACGCAGTCAACTCCCTTTGACTCTTCTGACAACAAATCAGATTGTGAAGACGATGAAATCGACCTTTCACCCAATGCCAAAACCGTTATCGAGAGAAGGTATCTCAAAAAGGATGAGGACGGTAATATCATTGAGGGGCCCGGTGAGTTATTCAAAAGGGTGGCTTTCAATATTGCTTCCGCAGATAAGGCATATGACCCGGGTGCTGATATAGAGGAAAAATCCAAAGAGTTTTATCAGGTCATGACAAACCTTGAATTTCTTCCGAATTCACCTACATTAATGAACGCGGGCAGAGAACTTCAGCAGCTCTCGGCATGTTTTGTTCTCCCTATTGAGGACTCAATGGATGCTATTTTCGAGACCGTTAAAAACACAGCCCTTATTCATAAATCGGGCGGGGGGACGGGTTTCAGCTTTTCACGGTTGAGACCGAAGAAGAGCCGTGTCAAAACCACCAAAGGGGTATCCAGCGGACCGGTATCCTTTATGGGTGTATTCGACGCCGCAACAGAGACAATCAAGCAGGGAGGGACCCGCAGAGGCGCAAACATGGCCATACTGAGGATCGACCATCCCGACATTCTCGAGTTCATCACTTCAAAGAAAGATAGCAACCGCTTTAATAATTTCAATATCTCCGTAGCCATTACCGAAGACTTCTTGAAGAAGGTGGAAAACGACGAAGAGTACGAACTCATTGATCCGCATACAAAAAAGGCCAGAAAGAAATTACAGGCCACCAAGGTATTTGATCTTATCGTTAATATGGCATGGAAGAACGGAGACCCCGGTATCATCTTTCTGGACAGAATCAACCGGGACAATCCCACCCCGCACATCGGGGAAATAGAAAGCACGAACCCGTGCGGAGAGCAGCCTCTTCTTCCTTACGAATCGTGTAATCTCGGTTCAATCAATCTTTCCAAAATGGTTATCACAAACAACGGGGAGAGGAGGATCGATTATTCCAAGCTTGCAAAAACAGTAAGAGCCTCTGTTCAGTTCCTTGATAACGTGATCGATAAAAACAATTACCCCCTAGAAGTAATCGAGAAAAATACCAAAGGGAACAGAAAAATCGGTCTGGGGGTTATGGGATTTGCCGATGCCCTGATCAAACTGGGAATCCCCTACAATTCAGATATGGCTCTTCAAACCGCAGAAAAAGTTATGGAGTTTATCCAGAAGAACGCCAGAGAAACCTCCAAGGAGATCGCTTCAAAAAGGGGGGCATTCCCCAACATCAAAGGAAGCCTGTATGACAGACCGGAATGCCGTATCAACATAAGAAACGCAACGACCACGACCATCGCCCCTACGGGAACGCTGAGCATTATTGCGAACTGCTCCAGCGGCATTGAACCGCTCTTCGCCATCTCATACATAAGAAAAGTCCTTGATAATGATGAGCTTATCGAGGTTCACCCCCTCTTTGAAGAAGTGGCAAAGCAAAAAGGGTTTTACGGCAAAGAACTGATGAAAAAGATTGCCGAAAAGGGTTCGCTTCAGGGGATAAAGGAAGTTCCTGAAGATATTCAAAAGCTCTTTATGACAGCCCATGATGTCGACCCTGAATGGCATATAAAAATGCAGGCGACCTTTCAGAAATATACGGACAATGCCGTATCAAAAACCGTCAATCTCAGACACGACGCAACCACAGAAGATGTGAAAAATGTTTATCTCCTTGCCTATAAACTGGGGTGCAAAGGGGTTACCATATACAGAGACGCCAGCAGAGACGTGCAGGTTTTAAACATCGATAAACCAAAACAACAGCAAGAACCCTCTGTAAAGAGCAGCCCCAAACCGAGACCGGAAATGACCAAAGGCACAACACGAATGATGAGAACAGGCTGCGGTAAGCTCTACGTTACCATCAATGAGGATATCGAAGGGAAGCCTTTTGAGATATTCAATCAAATGGGCAAAGCGGGAGGATGCTCGGCATCTCAAAGTGAGGCAATCGGAAGGCTGGTCTCGCTTGCTCTTCGGTCCAGTATCGACGTAAAGGAGATCATAACCCAGATCAAGGGAATCAGCTGTCATCTCCCTGTCTGGCAAAACGGGAACAAGGTCCTCTCCTGCGCTGATGCTATTGCCAAAGCTCTGGAGCACTATATCAATACCAATGAAGCGACCTCTCAGGAGTCACTGCAGGAAGGCCTGGAATTAAAGGTCACCAATGAGCCGATTATGAGAGGAAGCTGCCCCGACTGCGGTGGAATTGTTGAGCATGAAAGCGGATGTTTAATCTGCAAACAATGCGGATATTCGGAGTGTTACTAAAAAAACATTCTGTTAGGGCATACGGTATGGCTTGTTGTCAAATACCAAAAAAGGAGAATTGTCCCATCCCTTCCCTTAACAATTCCTAACTGGTCAATTAAGTAAAAGGCTCTGCTGGCCGTTTACTTTTACAGGTTTCAGGGTATGAGACAACAAGCCATCCCTTTTGGTAATCTTCTTTTTAGTTCAGCTTTTTCAGTATAAAGAAAAGAACGGATAAAAAAACGGGAAATAACGAAAGGTTCAGAAGGTTCTCAAGGAACTACTTTTCAATCTTTTCTTCAATCTGATGATAGAATTCTTTTAAAATTCTCTCGTGGCCCTTTTCTTCTTTTTTTAACTTCGCAAACAGGCTCTTGATCTCAGGGGCTACGGCTAGTTCTTCTCCCCGGGCATATCTCTCCTGGGCTTGAATCTCATCCTCTATTGCGGAACGGATGATCGTCAGAATCTGCTTTTCGATATGATGCGTCTCACCCACTTCTCGTTCTCCTGATCGACGGCTACAGTTCGATCTGGCCTGTGATTTTCCTCTTTTCGAACACGGCAGTCTTTTTATAGCCTGCCTTTTTTAAAATCTTTTTTGCACGGTCAAAATCCCTTCCCACATCCGCAGGACAGTGGGCATCGGAACCTGTAACAACAGGGATGTTTTTCTCTTTGCAGTAACCTAATATGTCTGAAGATGGATAGACCTCTTTTGCAGGCACTCTTAATCCGGATGTATTGACCTCTACGGCCATTTTCTCCTTTTTTATCGCATTGACAGTTCTTTTTATCTCCTGGGCAAGGCTCTTTTTTGGCCTGTGGCCGAATTTCTTTACCAAGTCGAGATGGGAAATAATATCAAATAATCCCGTGGATACAGCCTCCTTTAAAAGGCGGTAATACTCTTTATAAACCTCGTCCACATCCTTCTCTTTCCAAAGCTCTAGATAAGCGGGATTATCAAATCCCCAGTCTTTGATATAATGGACAGAACAGTAAACATAATCAAAGGGAAACTCTTCCAGGATCTTCTGGGTCATTTCCATGCATTCGGGAATGTAATCGACTTCTATCCCCAGTTTTATCTCGATCTCCGGATATTGGTCATTCAACTTTTTCCCTTTTTCCACATAAACAGGGAGTTCTTCGTAAAGCATGGTGAGCTCCGGCTGCCAGTTCTTGAGAAGGGGGAAGTGATCGGCAAATCCAATCTCTTTATAACCGGACTCTATGGCCTTCTCAACGTAGTCCTCAAAATCCCCCACAGCATGCCCGCAGAGTAGTGTATGAATATGATAGTCGATCATGAGTTGAATGTACCATTTTTCTTGTCAGTTTGCAAAACAAACATTAAAAAAGGGATCGATTCTCTGCACAGCCAAACAGTGCTTGAACGATCCCTTTTTAAATTGTCTTCAATTTCTCGATGATTAATTCAAGAAAAGCTCTAAAGACCTCTCTTTTGCTGTTCTGCTAAGCTGGTCAAGGGCCTCTTTTTCAATCTGCCTGATTCTCTCTCCGGACAGGCCCAGCTTCCTTCCGATTTCTCGAAGGCTTACCACCCCGTCCCCATTAAGCCCAAATCTCATTTCTATAATTTTCCTCTGTCTCTCATCCAATTCGTCTACGAGCTGATCAATCTCTTTATTAAGCGATTCATCAACCAGATCCTGGTCAACCTCCGCGGTGTTTTCCCCCTCTAAAAGCTCCATAAAGGAGTCTTTCGAATCATCGGAAATCGCAACATCTAACGAAAGAGACGGACGGTTGGCCTGCAGACTCCTCTCTATATCTTCAACAGAAAGGTCCAGGGAATCTGCCAGGTCATCGATGCTCGCTTCTCTTTCCATGTTTTTGGAAATCTCTTGCTGTTTCCTGTTGATTTTGTAAAAAATATCTGTCTGTTTATATGGAAGACTGATGACGCCGTTCTGTTTTGAAAGGGCATGCCTGATTGCTGTATTAATCCACCAGACAGCATATGTGATAAATTTAATCCCCTTTGTCGGGTCAAACTTCTTGGCAGCCCGAATTAACCCCATATTTCCCTCATTAATCAGATCGCTTAAGGGAATGCCTCTGGTTCTGTATCTGTTGGCGACGCTGACGACAAAACGGAGATTTCCCTCTACCAGCTTCTGCTCAGCTTCTTTATCGCCTTTTTGAATTCTCTGGGCCAGTTCGATCTCCTCTTCCCTTTTTAATAATCCCAATTTCGAAATATCATGAAAGTACATTGAAAGAGGATCAAATACTTTCCGTTTTTCTTCCTTTCTCCCCTTTGCTTTTGCCACCTGTGTTTTGGCTGATCCCATTTTAATCTCCTTTCACTTCTATGAACTAAAGTATAAATAAGACCAAAATAGTCTTATTTAATGATAAAAAAAATCATCTCACCATCTTTTTTTTAGAAAGATCGGCTATGGTCGTGCTCTTAAAAGCTCTTTTCATGTTATCTCTTACTCCATCCAGCACATGGGACAGGGCACAGTCTTGAAAGCGGTCGCATTTAACATTTCCAATCTCACACCAGCCGATGGTCGTTGGTCCCTGTACAACATCGAGTATTTCCTTTAAGGTGATTCGCTCAACCGGCCTGGCCAGAGAAAAACCACCTGAAACACCCTTATGCGAGTTTAAAATCCCTTTTTTGGAAAGACATTGGAATATCTTTGCAAGAAAACTCTCCGGCAGTCCCCAGGCATCAGCTATCTCTTTTGTATAAATAAAACCCTTTTCCTGCTGGGCTATATAGGTAATTCCTAGTATTGCGTATTCACCTTTTCTTGTAAGCTTCATTTCCATCCCTCTAATTAGGACTATTTAAGTCTTAATTAGTATATATACTCTCTCTTGTTTTTTGTCAAGCCTTTTTTTTTGATTTTTTAGGAATTTATTTGAATAGCGTTTGAGGTGATACTATATTTATAATAATATGCCTAACACATTCCTTTCTTTTCAGGATTAGGGATAACACAAACAATTTCGAGAGGTTCTTCCGAAGTATTCTTAAACTGGTGTTTCTCGTCCGGCTTCACAAAAAGGCTTTCCCCTGCCGAGATTGTATTCTCTTTTCCTGATTCATCAACGGCCACCCCTGCTCCTTTCTCCACTTTAATCACATGTTCATAGGGATGAATATGAAAAGGGGTATGCCCCCCTTTTTGAATCGTGAAATATCTCATGATAATCCCCCCTGAGCCATCATCGGGCCCTATCAGGATTTTCATCGTCACATCTTTTGCCCCCTCCATATTAACATTGACTTCTTCTGTTAATTGGTCTTTTTTTATCTTCATACCTGCCTCCCCGTTATAAATTAAGGTTTTTCATCTTTTCCAAATGGACAAATCGCCACACAGATCCCGCATATTAACCTTTCCTCATTCAGGCGCTCTTTTGTAAGCTTTTTGCATGCTTCAGCACACTGATGGGGATTGAAAAAGTCCTCCCTCTTCATCCCCTTTTTCCACTTTATACCTGAACCGGCCGCTGCGGGACAGCGGTCAACACAGATTGTGCACTCTCCACAAAGGCTTTCATTAATAGGGGTGCCCGCATCTAGCGGAAAATCGGTCAGGATCGAAACCAGCCGCAGCCTCGGCCCGAATCTCTTTGAAATAAAAAGGGCTGTCTTTCCAATCCACCCCAGACCGCTTTGCGTCGCTCCGATTTTATGCGAAAAATCAGAGCCCAGCTCTTTCTGGAACTTTTCTGTTTTTTTCTCATCTTCCGGTGTTGTCGGAAGCATCGCTAAAGCCCTTCGGCCCAAATGGTTCGCAATATGATCCTGAATTCTTTCAGATATCGTTTTCAGGTTTTTATTGATATCCCAGTAATGCTCAAAGTATTCCGGGGTCGGCCCTTCATTTATACTGTCGATAATATCGTCATCGAGTTTCAGCCCGATTGTGATACAGAACTCAAGACCTTCGGCCCTCTCAGGAACAAAGCCCTTCACATGAGAAAAGCCCAAAATATATGGCCTTTCTTCCCCTAAAACCTCTCCTATTGTTTCTTTTATTAAATTCTTTATGATTTGATTATTCTTCATAGCCGTCTTGTATTGAGAAAAACCCTCTGCCACCCTTGATAATTTCTGGGTTATTATATCTCTCACCGCCTTTTTTTTAAAGAAAATTCCCGAAACTTATTTGTATAAAAAAACGCACAAAGCAAAACAGACAACGTCATAATATCAGCTCTCTCTGTAGACATTTTGACTCCTCCTGTCGATTTTTAGACTGTTTACCATTTTAAAGGCTTTTTCACGACCTTTTTGTCAAAAAAGAGGGTTTCGTGATTTCACAATCCGCTTGACACTTTGTGCTTTGAATAGTAGACTGACAGGCAAAAATCCTTCTTTATTAGTGTCTTTCGGCTTTGATATTAAAGGTATAAAATTTCACAAAGATTTTTCTCGGCTGGATTTGATAAAATGTTTGACCAAGTCTATCGTTTTCTGAATTTAAAACTCATCGGACACCTGACAGTTTTATATGCTCTTATCCCTCCTCTGATACTGGGTCTTATCTTTACAGGCAAACTTATTCGGAAAAAAGCAAAAAACAGTTTTTCAAGACGTCGTAAACTGCTAAACTCGCTCCAGAGAAGCGATATTGAAGGGTTTTATCAATCGTTAGACGATGACCTGGGAGCCGGAAAATGGAAACTCAAGACCGAGGGAGTCAGCATTGAAGGTCTCATGTTCCATAACAACACGACCGTCAATTCATCTCTCTATCATATTGTCAGGGGACCGATCTGCCCTGTATGCGAAAAACCTCTCTCCTGCGACCTTGTTTTTTCTTTACTCTGTATCCCCCGCTTTAAATACAGATGTCTCTGCGGTTTTCAAAAGATTCTCAAAAAAAGTCCGCCGGCCTTTTATGATTTCGCCAAGAAGAAGTGCAGCGTATCCGATTAACAGGCTTTCCGGCTTATTTGCATCGAAAAATCGTTAAAAAAAACTAAAAATAATCAGGATCAAAAATGGATAAAATAGAAAACGCAAGGGAAAACAATCTTTTAAGAAGGAAAATTGTCGCCTCTCTTATATTAATTCCGCTCGGCTGGATCATCGTCGCCTCAGGTATCTGGCTCTTTTTTGATTTGATTCGTAAGGTTCTGTCCCTTTTCGGTATTATGGGGCATGTTCTGATTTTTCTGTCTGTTTTCTTAATCCTCTTCCTGTGGCACCTTTTGATTATCAAATGGGTCAGGATACACTGCCCCAAAAAAGAAAATATTTCCGGTTAAAATGGCACAAAAACTGCATTTACTTTAATTAACAAAAAACCCTGTAATGTTTGTGATGAAAGAATTATCTATAGACTAACAATTAGTCATAGGGACCTTAAAATTTTTCAATGGTCACCACCTTGAAAAGCAAGTCTAATAGATACTCTGTCACACGGCATATAAACGGGGTTTTTTTGTTAAGAGAGTTTTTTTTTAAATACTACTTAGGTTTTGAAAGTAATCGCCGATAAGGATATTGAAAAAGGCACTTATTTCAAACTATCAATCAAAGATTGACAATGAAAAAAAAAGAAGAACGCCTGGCAGAAAGAGTTCCCCTGGAACATACCTTTGTCCATGTCCATACAGAAAAAGTCCAGGAGCAAAAAGAGTTGCGGGGGGATATTTATGATATAAGCACTGTCGGGATCCGATTTGTCTCTAAAAAGCCTTTTACGATCGGTTCAAAAATATATCTCAGCCTTTTACTGCCAAACGGAACCTCGTTGTCGGACATCGCCTGCGAAGTTCTGCGTTCCGAAAAAAAGAACGGTAACTATTATATAGCCATAGCATTTACAGACCTCGATTTTTACCAAAAATCGATGGTTAAAGATTATATCCGGCTGATGAAGCTGAGAAGCGATTTTTAAGATGAACACTGCTTTTCTATAAGGTTTTAGCCGATCCATCTGCCGGCCGTAAAATAACACGGTTTATTCCATCCCAACTCTCCCCATACAAAAAAGTTTTCAATTATTCGCTTATCGATTATAATAATTCAAGCAAATGGAACTTTACACCTCCTTCTTTTTGTCTAATAATTAAAACAGATATGGAAGAAATACATCAAAGTATTATTCATCAGGCTGCAAACGGCGATATCAATTCATTTAAGGTTATCTATGATGTGATGAAAGATTATGTTTATACAGTAGCTTATCGGATTACCTCCAGCAGGGAAGATGCTGAGGAGGTCACGCAGGATGTTTTTGTTAACATATACAAAAACCTGAAAAAATTTAAGTTTCAATCTTCTCTGAAAACCTGGGTGTATCGAATCGCCACGAACACAGCCATTAACAGGGCGAAAAAGAACTTGAGGGGATCGGGCCGGGAAGTCGCCCTGGATGAAAATATTCCTTTGCAATCGTTCGGAGAAACATTAACCGAACAGGCAAGAAAAGAGAACAATGAAGAGCTGGTCAAAAAGTTTCTCGATCAGCTCAACCCGGATCAACGCGCATGCATCATGCTGCGGGATAGTGAAGGGTTAAGCTATGAAGAAATTGCTGAAACATTGAAAATCAATATTAACACTGTCCGCTCCCGCCTTAAAAGGGCCCGGGAAAAGTTGTTGCAGGCAACCGGAAAGGAGCCATAAAATGAACTGCCATCAAATTAAAGACCGATTATCTGAATATATCGATGAAGAACTCGACAAAGCCGTAGAAAAACAGGTAGCCGACCATATCAAGACCTGCTCATCATGCAGGGAGCTGGAGGAGTTCTTAAGGAACACGCTTATCAAGCCTTTTAGAAACGCCGAAACACTGAAAGCACCTCAAACGATGTGGGAAACGATTGAAAGGAGAATAGCCGAAGAACAACCATTATCATTGACCGAGCGGATGAGAAACTGGTTTGATATAATCCTATCCCCTGTTCCTGCTCAGGCTGGTGCAGCAATCATCATTATCATTTTGGGTGTCAGCTCTCTTCTATGGCAGCCGAGGAAGTCTCAGAATCTCATCAATTCCTATTTTGCCAATCAATTGCAGTTCTTTGCCCAGCTTGAAAAAACCGGGGAGCAGGATACTCTTCCAGTAACATCTCAGGTCGATACAACCGAGAAACAGCCGCCACCTCAGATGACAGAGCAAGAAGAAACCTTTTTGAGGCTTGATAATGTCAACCTGGGCACCACTATCGAACAGTTCTTTCTCTAAAGGAACAAAAATGATGTTACATTTAATAAGAACCGTTAAAAAAAAGCTTAACAAAAACATAAAGGAACATAACATGAAAAGAAAAATGATAAAACTGGCAACCTTTGTAACCGTTCTATTCATACCGATTATCTTAACAACTGCGGCATTCGCAGAGGGCTACGGACATATGAGAGGCCAGATGAGAGGTCATATGATGTATGGCGGGCACAAAATGCCGGAGATTATGGGCCGGATCGGTCTGTCTGAAGAACAGAACCGGACAATCCTCAATCACTGCGATCGAGGAAGAAATGAGAGAACCGGTATCCAGAGTAAAATCAGAGACAAACGAATGGAATTGAAGTATGAGCTGGAAAAAAAGGAGATAGACAGAGAGGCTATTGACAGAACGGTTCAGGATTTAAAAAACCTCTATGCAGAGATGCTGGAACACAGGGTTAACCAAATCTTGAAATTGAGAAGCACCCTGACCCCCGAACAGTTCGAGCAGTTACAATATATGCAAGGAGAGCAACAGCCTCAAGAGAGGCGAAGAGGATTTGGTCAAAGAGGCAGATTTCGAAATTAAACAGCATAGCCGACAGATCCTTGACCCATCGGCTATGCCGGTCTTTTCTGAAACGTATCTTTATTATTTCCCAAAGGGAAGCTTTCCTGGAAAACCCTTTAGCAGGCCTTTAGCCTTATCTCCAATCTTATCGACCTTTCCCTTGCCAGGGACAGGAACCATCTCCTTTATTTTTGTTGGGTCTGACATAACATCTTTTACCAGTCCGCTTAAATCAGGACGGAAAGAAGGTGAAGAGAATGTCCCTGTAACGAGCACAGGAACTGTAAGCCCTGTACGTCCCTTCGTATCTCCCTGCCCCTTCAGGGTCGCCACAACTTTTGGCTGCACACTAAAATCGAGGGCTTCTGTAACAAGGTTGGCGGTCCCTTTGGCCGTGACCCTTATTAAAGGTGACTTCAGGGTTGCATCGGGGATATTCACAAGACCATTGTTAATGGTAAAAGGAACATACAGTTCGGCAAAGTCCGTTTTCTGCCGCTCCTCCTTTTTGGCAAGACCGAAAGCGGCTTTAACATTCCGCACCATCCCTGCCAGATCAATCCCCACAATGGCACCGTCAATAAAAAAGAGGTTCCCCTTCCCGTTCAGCGTTCGTTTTATCATGTCAGGCTCATCCCCTGCCATTCTCAAGTCAATATCCGCCTTTACGGTTCCTTCCAGAAAGTCTTTACCCTTAACATCTTTTAGAAGAGGGCTCACCTGAATTCCTTTGGCATTGACCGTCACACTGCTCTTCGGGGTATTCTGCCTTACATCCATAGCCCCTGTAATGGAAACACTGCCCTGATAGAGTTTCATTGTTAAAGGATTCAGATGAAAAACGCCGTTCTTCCCGGAAACCTTGAGGTTCACATCCTGAATTTTTGCATTACTGGCCTTCAGTTCGCCCACGTGAATCGAGCCGTTCACACCAAGCTTTCGAAGCGGCGCATAATCGGTCTTCTTTTTTGAAGAAGCGGGTATTGAAGACGCAGCCTTTTTGGGTTTATCTCCGCTCTTTGGGGGAAGGTAACGATCCAGATCAATTGTATCGAGGTCTATATTAAAAGCCAGATCAGGGCCGGAAAAGTTTTTAACACTCAGAGAAAATTTGACTTTCGACTCGTCCAGGTCGAGAGCTCCGTTTGACAGAGAAAGATTTTTCTTGTTACCCTTCAGTCTGGTTTTTAGAGCGACACGGGTTAACGCCCCGGAATCTGCCGTTTTTACGGGAAAATCCTGGCCCAGAGCCTCCATAACTTTTCGGGGTGAAAACGGTGACAGCTGAAGCATAAGATCGAACTTCGGATTTGTCGCGGGGTCAGTGAGGCTTCCTTTAAGAGTGATATCGATTTCTTTTAATGCCTCGACAGTTAAATCAACCGGGACCGTCCCCTTGCCCATATCTTTTCCCAGAGGTCCGACACTTCCTTTTAAAGAGACAGGCTTTTTATCCAGCTTTGCGGAAAAATCAAGCTTTATCGGTTTATCCATAGAAACATCTTTCAGATGGAGCGCCATATCGCTTACTTCCTTTCGCACTCCCTTTTTCTTATCAATCCAGAGAACAGACCCCTCTGTTATGGCAAATTCCCCGACAACAAGGCTCTTGAGGGGAAGCCCTTCCGATAGGTTCTCCTCCTTCGTTCTGGTTTTAGGAGCAGCCTTTCCCTCTGCTTTTCCAAGTCCCTCCCAGTTACCCTTTCCGTCTTTTCTTTTCTCGAGAACAAACCTTGGTGCCTTTAGTATAAAGCGTTTGACCTGAACATCCTTAAAAAGAAGGGGGATAAGTTTCACCCTTACCTCAAAAGACTTTACGGTCACAAAGTTCTTCTCTTCAAAACCGGGGAGACTTCCGAGACGAAGGTCAGAGAGTGAAACACCGACCCACGGAAAAAGAGAGAGGCTGATATCATCACTCATGGAAAAGCTTCGTCCCGTGGCTTTGGAAACCTGCTTTTCAATCTGAGGCTTGAAATAACTGATATCGACAAACACTGGTATTATGATAAGGGCCAAAATGATAAGAACGATCACCCCTGCTGCACCAATCAATCCCCTTTTGATTGTTTTATTCATAGCTTCCCTCCCCATATAATGAATAACAAATAATAATCCGTCCAGCTACTTCCGGATTTACAGCTAAAATAGCATCAATATAAAATATGAAATCAAAAAGAAAATTATCAAGCAAGAGAGACTAAAAAGAGGCTCATGATGAACAGGTCGAGGCCGAAATCAGAGATTGATTTCATAATTGATATTAACAAGTTTAAGGATTTTGTCAATACTCAAAGAAGATTTTTGTTCTACTCGCCGATGATTTTCACCAGCACTCTCTTTTTCCTCCCCCCATCGAACTCACCGTAGAAGATCCGCTCCCAGGGTCCGAAATCGAGCGCTCCTTCGGTCACGGCAACCACAACCTCGCGTCCCATAATCTGTCTTTTTAAATGCGCATCGCCGTTGTCTTCACCGGTCCGGTTATGCAGGTACTGTGATATCGGTTCATGAGGTGCCAGCTTTTCCAGCCATTTTTCATAATCCTGATGCAGGCCCGATTCATTATCGTTGATAAACACCGATGCGGTGATATGCATCGCATTAACCAGCACCAGCCCTTCCCTGACCCTGCTCTCCTTTAAACAGTCCTCTACCTCAGTGGTGATATTGACAAAAGCCCGCCTTGTAGGAATATTAAACCACAGCTCCTTTCGATAGCTTTTCATGACTTCCTCCTGCAGTGTTTTAGAAAACTCTGAATTGATATCAGGGAATTCAGATTGAAAGAAATATATCCGCTCACCTCATTTATTCATTTATCTATCAGAATTTCCTGTTTGAGTCAACGGCTCTTTGACACGTCCCCTGCCCCCCAAATGGATTGACTTTTTATGTCTTATGATTTATAATCTTTTCGGCTTTCAATCGAGAATCTTATAAAGCATTCATCACTTAAAACCTCGATTTCCAGGCTGATTTTAAACTCTTGCTAATACCCAAACATATACAGAAAGCTCTACCATGAAGATTATTGTTCTAGGGTCCGGAACCTCTTCCGGTGTTCCTGCTATCGGATGCGACTGCGAGGTATGTCTCTCAACCAATCCAAAGAACAGGAGAACCCGCTCTTCGATTATTGTCTCTTGCAACGACAAGAACATCCTTATCGACACAACAACAGATCTCAGGCATCAGTCTCTGAGTAACCGCATCAAGCATATCGACGCGGTTTTGTATACTCACTCCCATGCCGACCATATACACGGCATCGACGACATGAGATGCTTCAATTTTATCCAGGACTCCCCTATCCCCTGTTTTGGAAACAGCGAGACGGTCAGCAATATAAAAAATATCTTTCAATATATCTTCCATAAGGATCAAAACGGATGCTCCACCCCCCGGCTGGAGTTTAATGTGATTCATTCGACATTCGAAATCTTTACACTCAAGATAATGCCTGTTCCCATCATGCACGGCGTTATCCCGATTCTCGGCTACCGTATAGGCGGCATGGCCTATCTTACCGACTGCAGCCACATCCCCGAAGCATCTGAAAAGCTCCTTGAAAATCTTAATCTCTTAATTCTGGACGGCCTCCGTTACAAACCCCATCCGACCCACTTTAACATGGAGCGGGCCATAGAGGTGTCAAAAAAGTTGAAGCCCGAAAGAACCCTCTTTACCCATCTCACCCACGATTTGAATCATGAAAAGGTAAACCAAGAACTTCCAGAGGGAATGGAGCTTGCCTATGACGGGATGGTTATTGAGCTTTAAACCGCTTTTCTCTCAGTGTTTTTCTTTTAAGTATTGATCAAAAAAACTGCCGACACGCTTTGGATAATCATCCCCGGCTCTATAAAGGGTCTCACCATGCCTGGCACCAGGAATAATCCACAGGCTTTTCGGGTCTTTTGCGTTCTTAAAGAGCCTTTTGGCAAACGAAGCCGGCATCATTTCATCCTTTTCCCCCCCGATGATGAAAACAGGAATCGGCGACAGAGCGGCGATATTATCAAGAGGAGAAATCTTCTCCACATCGGTCATAAAAAAGAGGTTGTAGGCCCATGTCATGAAATATTCAAATGGAAATGCGGGAAGACGATAGAATGATCTGAGAACATGCTCCCCTTCCTCTTTCAGGCTTGTATAGGAGCTGTCCGATACAATTACCTGAACATTCTTATGCTTTGCTGCCGTGAGAATTGAAACAGCGGCACCCATGGAAAAACCGTAGAGTCCGATTTTTTCTTTTATCACATCCTCTCTCTTCTTTATATAATCGATAGCCGCGAGAAGATCCCTTTGCTCCTGATAACCGAGCGATGTTCTCCTTCCCTTGCTCTCTCCGTGCCCCCTGAAGTCAAATAAAAATACATGATATCCCCTCTCCACCAGCTTGCTGGAAAAGTCTGTAAAATCCGATTTGCTTGCCCCCAGCCCGTGAGAGATAATAATGACCGGATATTTCTTTTTATGAAAATCATTGTCGGCTTTTGCCTTGACAAACCACCCTTTTAATACAATGGCATCTGTTGCTTCAAAGTCAACCTCTTCATAGTCAAGGTTATACTGAGAGGGAGGGATGTGATGGGGATATCTCGGCGGGTGCGTATTCGAATAGACAAAAAGAGAACTCGTGGCAAAAATGATGAGGGTTGAGATGATGAAAATCTTTAAAAGAATATTAAAAATCATCTTTGAAAGAAAAGAAAAAGTCGGCCTCTTTGCTTAAGTCAAATATCTTAACAAAAGTGTTGCGAGACCAAAATATATTAAAAGACCGGTAATGTCATTGGAAGTCGTTACAAAAGGACCTGCTGCGATCGCCGGGTCTATATTTAATCTTTTAAAAACTATGGGAGCCAGAGCACCCATGAAAGAGGCCATGGTAATGGCAAAAAACATGGAAACACCGATAACCGCACCAAGCATGGCATTTCCATGCCAGATGAGGGCCACGACTCCTATGATTGCAGCGCAGAGAATCCCTATGACAGCTCCTGTTCGCATTTCCCTCAAAATATGCTTGGTTACCATAGAGGCGTCGATCTTTCCAATCGCCATTCCTCTTACAGTAATCGTAGATGATTGAGTTCCTACGTTCCCACCCATACCCATTATTACGGGAATGAAGGTAGCCAGTGCTATGACTTCTTTCAGGGCTATTTTAAACTGCCACAGCAGCAAACCTGTAATAACACCTCCGATAAGGGATGTAACCAGCCAGGGAAGCCGGTAACGGGCCACTTTGAACATTGATTTACTAAATAACATCTCTTCTTCATGGGTTCCGGCCATCTTGTAGATATCCTCTGTTGCCTCTTCGCCGATAACATCAATAATATCATCCACGGTAATGATACCGACCATTTTGTTCTCCTCGTCCACAACAGGAATAGCTAAAAGGTTATAACGGGCCACAAACGTCGACACATCCTCCTGGTCCATATCTGCCTGGACACTGTAAACCCTTTTTGCCATAACGCCCCGCAAGGCCTTTGACGGCGAAGCCAGAATCAGCTGTCGAAGAGAAACAACCCCTACAAGATGGTTCTTGTCATCGACAACATAGATATAAAAGACCATCTCTGCTTCACTGGCCTTTCTCACCTCTTTGATCGCATCCTCGATAATCATATCTTCATGCAGGGCCAGAAAGTTCGGGGTCATGATACCGCCGGCAGTATCCTTCTCATACTTGAGCAGTTCCTCGATCTCTTTTGAATCCTTGTCCTTCATGATATCGAGGATCTCTTCAGCCTTCTCTTCAGGAAGATGATCAATAATATCTTTCGAATCATCAGGAGACATTTCCTGAAAGATACCGGCAACCTTTTTCGGTGCCATATCCTCGATCAATTCCCCGATCACTCCCCTGTCAACCTCGCAGAGAACCTCAGCGGCCAGTTTGTTATCCTCCACAACACCAAAGATATAGTTTTTCTCTTCTTTCTCAAAATGGTTCAATACGTTAGCTATATCTGCAGGGTGGAGCTTGAGGATAATATTTTTAATATTTTCCCTGGCATTTCTCCTGAGAAGCCTTCCCAGAGTCTCTAAAAGTAATTTTGTCTTCTGTTCCTGCATGCAATAATCCCCTTGAAAAATATCCCTTCATTATCCAGAAAAACTTTTTATTGTCAATCATTAATCGGATATCCTCAAATCCTCTCTTTTTTTGCTCTCCGGTCCGGTAAAGGAGGAAAAAGCGAGTTAAAATGAACCACCAAAAAAATCAATGAAATCAACCGTTTAAATATTTTTTTAAAAATATTAAAAAAATATTAATTCAAAGCAGAATAATGCCGATAATTTGTTTAACAGAACACAACAGAAAAATAATCCTTATTAACATGGACATGCTTTTATGAGAAAAAAGAGAACCTTCCGAACATTTTTCATTAAGATATCGTTAAGCATCATCGCTTTTGTATTGCTGACGGCTTATACTCCTTTCAATAATATTAAGGACTCATATCGTGTACCGAAAGTCTATTTGTCGTTCCTGATGAGCGGTAAGTATGATATCGCATATAACTATCTGAATCAAAAAGAAGGTCTGGATCAGCTGACCTTTGAGAAATATGTTTCAATTATCAAAAAGACTATCGAATTGGATAAAATCTATTATCAGAAAAAGGGATTCAACTTTATCAGAAGAAGCTTTCAGGTCAACAGTTTTGAGATCATCTCCCATGTTTCAATCAACAACGGAAATCCTGACAACAAAACAGAAGTCTACCAGGTATCCTATAATTTTGAAGACACACTGCAGAACTCTGGACAGAGAGAGCTTTTTTCAGTAATCACCTGGAATATCGTGAGCACCTTCTATGTAAAAGATCTCAAGATTAAACATATCACACAGGATTACAAAAGGGCTGTTCGGCTTCAAAAAGGACAGTATATATAGTCTTTGATAAAAAATATTAATACCTAATGGATCGCATATAAGATGAATACAATTTTCTTTCTGGTAACTGCCGTTTTGAGTGGCCTGCTATTCAATAGAGCTTTCAAACCCGCTTTCAATTTTCTTTTCAAAACGGGTTCCTTCCTGAAAAAACAGATAACAGATGAAACCGCTCCAATGGAAGATACATCCTCTATAAAAGGAATCAATGAACTCATCAGGTCCTTCAATAATATCAATACCCGATTGGAATCAGAAATCAGTGAAATGGAGCTGTCGCATAATCATATGCGACGGGTATTATCCGAGATTGCCCTGACCATGACCTTCCCTCAGGATATTGATAATATTTTAGACACAATCCTTAATATCGCCATCAAGGCCCTTGATGCAAGAAAAGGTTTGATACTCACAAAAGACAAAAACTATTCCGAACTGACGATAAAATCGGCTGTGGGTTATGATAGAGATATAATCGGCACGCGAGAAGTCGGATTCAAAGAAGGGATTATCGGATGGGTCATCGAGAATGGCAAGCCGGTTATCCTTCCCGGAGAGGACAAAGACCAGCGGTTCAAAAAACTCTCCACCGTTGAAATCGGAAACCATTCGACCATTTGTACCCCGATCATCCACTTAAGAAAAAAGGTTGGAGCGATACTCATAAGCAACAAGATGAACGGTAAAAAATTCTCGAGTGATGATCTCATTATTCTCAACAACCTGGCTGCCCAGACCGCCATTGCCATGGAAAACGCCATGCTCAGGGAGAATATAGAAAATACCTATCTCGAAACAATATCAGCGCTGGCGATTGCGGTTGAATCGAAAGACAAATATACAAAAGGACATTCTCTGAGGGTCGGTAAAATCGCTTCGTCTATTGCAAGAGAGATGGGGCTTGGAAAACAAGAGATCGAAGAGATCGAATATGCCGCTACACTTCACGATATCGGTAAAATAGGCATTATGGACAGTATTCTCCATAAAGGGAAATTAAGCCCTGAGGAATTCGAAATCATAAAAAAACATCCGGAAATAGGTGAAAATATTATAAGACCTGTCGCTTCTCTGAACCGGCTTTGCCCGATTCTCCGCCACCACCATGAAAGGGTTGACGGGAACGGTTATCCTGACAGTCTCACCAAGGAAGAAATCCCTCTCGCTTCCCGAATCCTCTTTGTGGCTGATGCCTTTGACGCCATGACAAGCAACCGCCCTTACAGAAAGGCGCTGTGCCGTGAAGAGGCTATTGAGGAATTACAGAGAAACGCCGGCTATCAATTCGATAGAGATATCGTCGAGAACTTCATGAACTGTTTCCAACAGCCTCACTTCTCCCAACTTCAACTCAATTAAGCCCTGCATTGCTTCCAACTAAACAACTGAATTTCAAAGATATTTCTTTACTTCTCGAAAAAATATGATTTAATTATACTAAAAAAATTTGCAAATATCATGTTAAGATATTATATTAAAATATCATTTTACCAGCAAAGAACTCTTTAATGAAAAAGATTAACAAGTTGATGACCCAAAACGCTTTTGATATTGCATCGAGAATCAATGCAAAATTGAAATCGAGCCAATGGTTAAATAATTTATAAGAGGTAAAATCACATGAGATTTGATAAATTTACACTGAAAACACAGGAAGCTGTCCAGGATGCAAAGTCGATTGCAGAAGGATACGAGCATCAGGCCATTGATGTCGAGCATCTCCTCTTTGCCCTTCTCAGGCAAAAAGACGGAATCATTCTTCCTATTCTTCAAAAACTGGGTGCCGATCAGAATATTATTACGAACAAGCTGAATGAAATACTGGAAAAACTTCCGAAAATCTCCGGAGGCGGAATCGATGTCTATATCACTCCGAGGCTGAACAGGGTCTTTGAATCAGCCCAGAAAGAGGCCGAACGATTAAAAGATGAATATGTAAGCACCGAACACCTTCTTATTGCAATAGCCGAGGACAAAGAAGGCTCTGCTTCCCATATCCTCTCCGGCCAGGGGGTAACCAAAGATAATATCTTTAAGATCCTTGTCGATATCAGGGGCTCTCAAAGGGTCACCGACCAAAACCCGGAAGAGAAATATCAGGCTTTAAAGCGTTATAGCAGAGACTTAACCGAGCTTGCAGAAAAAGATAAATTAGACCCTGTTATCGGTCGGGATGATGAGATAAGAAGGGTCATTCAGGTGCTCTCCCGGAGAACGAAGAACAATCCCGTGCTCATAGGAGACCCCGGTGTCGGGAAAACCGCCATTGCCGAGGGGCTTGCCCAGAGGATTGTTCAGGGCGATATCCCGGAAACCCTAAAAGAAAAGAGGCTGGTGGCGCTCGATCTCGGAGCTCTGGTTGCGGGTGCCAAGTACAGGGGCGAATTCGAAGACAGGCTCAAGGCCCTTATACAGGAAATAGAAAAATCGAACGGTGAAATCGTTCTTTTTATCGACGAGCTTCATACCCTTGTCGGTGCCGGCTCGGCCGAGGGTTCCATGGACGCTTCGAACATGCTCAAACCGGCTCTGGCCCGCGGAGAACTGAGATGCGTCGGTGCAACGACTCTTGATGAATACAGAAAATATATTGAAAAGGATGCCGCTTTGGAAAGGCGTTTCCAGCCTGTATTGGTCGGCGAACCGAGTGTGGAAGACACCATTGCTATCCTTCGTGGCCTCAAAGAAAAATATGAGCTCTATCACAGGGTCAGGATCAAAGATTCGGCTATCATTGCCTCGGCAACCCTCTCAAGCCGATACATTACTGACCGATTCCTTCCTGACAAGGCTATTGATCTTATTGACGAGGCCGCCTCAAAGCTTCGAATTGAAATCGACAGCCTGCCCACAGAGATCGACCAAGCAGAGAGGAAAATCAAGCAGCTCGAAATCGAAAAGGCTGCCCTCAAAAAGGAAAAGGATAAAAAGTCGGGCGAACATCTGGAGAAGCTGGAGCAGGAACTGAATAGCCTTAAAGAACAAAGCGAGAAGATGAAAGAGAACTGGAAAAAGGAGAAAGAAGCCATCCAGTCCATCCATTCCTATAAAGAAAAGATCGAACAGGCAAAAACAGAGGAACTAAGAGCTGAAAGAGAAGGAAACCTCGAGCGGGCTGCTGAGCTGAGATACTCTGTTTTAACAGAGCTCGAAAAGGGTCTGGAGGCTGAGAACAAGAGACTGGAAGAGCTTCAAAAAGATAAAAGGGTCCTCAGAGAAGAGGTCGACGAAGAGGATATTGCCGAGGTTGTGGCAAAATGGACGGGAATCCCTGTTTCAAAGATGCTTGAGGGAGAAAAAGAAAAGCTGATAAAGATGGACGAACGGTTAAAACAGAGGGTTGTGGGCCAGGACAAGGCTGTTCAGTTTGTATCAAATGCGGTCCGAAGAGCAAGGGCCGGGATTCAGGACCCGAACAGACCGATCGGTTCTTTTATCTTCATGGGGCCGACCGGTGTCGGAAAAACCGAACTGGCAAGGGCACTGGCAGAATTTATGTTCGATGACGAAGGGGCGATGGTGCGCATTGATATGTCCGAGTTCATGGAAAAACATTCGGTCGCGAGGCTTATCGGTGCCCCTCCAGGCTATGTCGGATACGAAGAAGGGGGTTACCTGACGGAAACGGTGAGGAGAAGGCCCTACTGTGTGGTGCTCTTTGACGAAATCGAAAAGGCCCATCCCGAGGTTTTCAACATCCTTTTACAGATTCTCGATGACGGCAGGCTTACAGACGGCCAGGGTCATACGGTCGACTTTAAAAACGCTGTTATCATCATGACCTCCAATGTGGGAAGCGAATGGATTCAGAACATTGGAGAAAAAGAAGAAAACGAACTCCAAAACAGGGTTATGGAAGCACTTCGGGCCAAGTTCAAGCCGGAATTTTTGAACAGGATCGACGATATCATCGTCTTTCAAAGCCTTACCCTTGAAAACATCAAAGAAATCGTTGAGATACAGCTTAAAAGACTTAAAAAGATGCTGGCCGATCAGAAAATCGAATTATCGCTTACAGAAAAAGCCAAAGAATTCCTGGCCAACTACGGATATGACCCGGTTTACGGGGCAAGACCCTTAAAAAGAGCCATACAAAAAAATATTCAGGATCCTCTGGCCCTTAAACTGCTTGAAGGAAACTTCAAAGAGGGTGATAAGATAAAAGTTGATGCCAATGAAAATTCCCTGACTTTTGCCAAGTCTTAGATAGATAAAATCGGATTCCCTGAAAAAATTTTTATAAATATCTAAAAATATTTTTAAAAGTTACTTGATAACATAGTACTAATATATTATATTACCATTGAACTAAACAATAATATCTTAAAAAGGAGGTATATGTTATGAGGTTAGTGAAATGGGAACCTTTCAGATCCCCGGAAAGTATTCATGAGGGGATTAACAGGCTATTTGATGACAGCCTTTTGAGAAAATACTATGATGGTGATGTCTTCCAGGGCAGTTGGGCTCCGGCAATCGACATGTATGAGACAGAGGAAAGTGTCGTAATCAAGGCAGAGCTTCCCGGCGTATCCAAAAAGGATATCGACATCGAGGTCAAAGAGAATGTTCTGACCCTCAAAGGCGAAAGAACAAAGGACGAGGAGATTAAGGAAGAGAATTACCACAGGGTCGAAAGATACCACGGTACCTTCCAGAGAAGATTCACCCTGCCGGCTCACGTCGACAGCGAAAAGGTAAAGGCAAAATTCACTGACGGGCTGCTTGAGATCACCCTTCCTAAGGTCGAGGCTGCAAAACCAAAGAAGATTGAAGTTGAAACAGGAAAGTAAGTCCGGAACAAACGGGGAGGAGCGCTGCCTCCTCCCCTCTTTTTTTACCTTTCTTTCAAAAACCCCCTCCCCCTCACTCATCTTTATATTCTTGACTCTGTATCGTTGATATATTAAAATTTTCTTTTTATTAATTTTTATTTTTATTAAAACTTTTCACATAACAACACTCAATCATATCTATGAAAAGTCTCATAATCTGTAACGATTATTCTCTTTTCCATGTGATGAATCTTCAGGCACTCTATTTTAAAGAGCCGAGATTCCTTGTTCCGAAGAGAAGTCTGAAAGAAAAATTATCGCAAAAGGGATTGGAAGCCCATTCGGGGAATCTGGCCAAGAGTCATATTTACAAAAAGGCCGGACTTGATGATATCAACATCATTTTTCTTCTCATCGAAGAAGACCCTGTCCTTCTTAACGGTTCCCTGGAGGTCATCCGCAAGGTTGCAGAAAACACTCCAGTGGTCGCTCTTTATAATGAGGAGGACAACCCTTCGCTCATCGCAAAATACCCCGAAGTCCGTTTCATCCCTCTTTTTCATGCAATCAACAATCTCTTTTCAGACAAGATCACAGAGGTTGTTTTGAATAAACGGGTGAACGAACTGCAAGCCCTTTTCCAGGATAAAGAGAGGATGCTTATTGTTATCCAGCATGACCCGGACCCGGATGCCATTGCCAGCGCCCTGGCCCTTCGAACCCTTCTGGGAAGAAACAAGGCTACGGCTCCAATCGGTTCTTTCGGAAGGGTAACACGGCCGGAAAATCTCGCCATGCTCAAACTCCTGGAGATCGAACTGGATCAGATTGACGACAATACCATTAAAGAATATCCCAGCATCGCCATGGTCGATGTTCAGCCTTCGTATTTCGGTGATTCTCTCTTAAGTGTCGATGCGGTCATCGACCATCACCCGCCGCAAAAAGGTTACAAGACCCGCTTTAAAGATATCAGAGTGAGTTACGGGGCCACTTCGACAATCCTCACTGAATATCTCATTGCCTCGGGAATTAAAATCACCCAGAGGCTCTCTACCGCCCTTTTTTACGGCATTAAAAGCGATACCTTTTTTCTCGACAGAGAGGTGAACCAGGCCGATATCAGGGCTTTCTCTCACCTCTACTCGCTTTGCAACCGCAATCTTCTGAGGCGGATCGAAAGGCCGGAGCTCCCGATAGATGTCCTGCACTCCTTCGGTAAAGCCATACAAAAAAAGATGATCACTGAAGGAGTTCTCTTTTCTCACTTAGGCGATGTGGAAAGGGAGGATGTGATCCCCTATCTCTCTGACTTCTGTCTTCAGGTCGAGGACATCGAATGGTCTGTCGTATCAGGAATATTCAGGAAAAAGATCGTTATCTGTGTGAGAAACTCGGGCTATACGAAAAGCGCCGGTGAAACCGTCAAAGAAGCCTTCGCTGAACTGGGAAGTGCCGGCGGCCACAGGGCAATGGCAAAAGCCGTTATTCCTCTCAAGGCATACGAAGAGAAATTCGGTAAAGCAACTGACAAAGACGTAAGGCGGTTTATCGAAAAACATTTCACAAAAGCCATCAAAGAAAAGTCCAAAAACTCCAAATCATCGTAAAAAAGCTTGACATCGTTAGACTCAAGTATTATATTGAATTCCAGCTCATATAATTTTATTTCATGCTAAGGAGGATGTTTTAATGGGTAAGATAATCGGTATTGATCTCGGAACAACTAATTCTGTAGTAGCGGTCATGGAAGGCGGACAGCCAAAGGTCATTATAAATGAAGAAGGAAGCAGGCTCACCCCTTCGGTCGTCGCTTTTACAAAAGAAGGTGAAATACTGGTTGGTCAGGCTGCCAAAAGGCAGGCGATAACCAATCCGGAAAACACCGTTTACTCAATCAAAAGGTTTGTCGGCCGGAGATTCGACGAGGTCTCTGAAGAGATGAAAATGGTCCCGTATAAGGTCATTAAAGGCCCCAGCGGTGAGGCCAAATCAGCATCAAGGGAAAGGAATACACTCCCCAGGAAATATCGGCAAAAATACTGCAGAAATTGAAGAAATCTGCTGAGGACTATCTGGGAGAGAAGGTTACCGAGGTCGTTATTACTGTTCCGGCCTACTTCAACGACAGCCAGAAACAGGCAACAAAAGACGCCGGACAAATAGCGGGACTGGATGTAAAAAGAATCATCAATGAACCGACAGCCTCTGCCCTGGCCTACGGCCTGGACAAAAAGAAAGACGAAAAGCTTGCTGTTTATGATTTTGGCGGCGGCACCTTCGATATATCTATCATAGAGGTCGGTGACAATGTTGTAGAGGTCAAGGCCACAAACGGCGACACCCATCTTGGCGGAGACAACCTCGACCAGAGGATTATCGACTGGATGGTGGATGAGTTCAAAAAGGAGCAGGGAGTCGATCTCAGCAAGGACCAGATGGCTCTCCAGAGACTGAAGGAAGCCGCTGAAAAGGCAAAAATGGAGCTTTCCAACACAATAGAAACGGAAATCAACCTTCCCTTTATCACGGCAGACTCCTCAGGACCGAAGCATCTCGGCATGAAGCTTTCCCGGTCGAAGTTCGAGCAGATGGTCGAAGACCTGATCCAAAAAAGCTCCGAACCGTGCAAAACCGCATTAAAGGACTCCGGACTCGAAGGAAAAGATATTGATGAGGCAATACTGGTAGGCGGTTCCACAAGGGTTCCCAAAGTCCAGCAGCTTGTTAAAGACCTGTTCGGTAAAGAACCTCACAGGGGAGTGAATCCCGATGAGGTGGTTGCCCTGGGTGCTGCTGTTCAGGCTGGTGTTCTGGGAGGCGAGGTCAAGGATGTCCTTCTTCTGGATGTTACCCCTCTTTCTCTCGGCATCGAAACCCTCGGCGGCGTTTTGACCAGGCTGATTGACAAGAACACAACCATTCCGGCCAAAAAGAGCGAGATATTCTCCACAGCGGCTGACAACCAGTCCAGCGTGGATATCCATGTCCTTCAGGGAGAACGGGAAATGGCCAGAGACAACAGAACTCTCGGACGGTTCCAGCTGGTCGGTCTTCCCCCCGCACCGAGAGGGATTCCCCAAATCGAGGTCGCCTTTGATATCGACGCAAACGGCATCGTCAATGTCTCGGCAAAAGACCTCGGAACGGGCAAAGAGCAGCAGATAACCATCACCTCTTCGAGCAAGCTCTCGGACGAAGAGATCGAAAAGATGGTCAAGGAGGCTGAGGCCCATGCTGAAGAAGATAAAAAGAAGAGAGAGGAGATCGAGGTAAAGAACCAGGCCGACACTCTCATCTATGCCACAGAAAAAACACTGAATGAAAATAAAGACAAGCTGAACCCTGATGAGGTCAAAACACTGGAAGAAGCAATTAAAGAGGCCAAAGAGGCCCAGTCCGGAAGCGATGTCGAGAAGATCAAGCAGACAATGGAAAACCTGGAGAAGGCCTCTCATAAGCTTGCAGAAACCATGTATCAGAAAACAGAGGCGCAGCAGCAGACAGCCTCAGCAGACCAGCAGGGCCCAACAGCAGATCAACCCGGACCCGGCAGCGATGATGACAATGTAGTTGACGCCGAGTTTGAAGATACGGATAAGAAATAATAAGATATATAGAGGAGGGATATATCTTGACTATGAGAAGGTGGGATCCATTCAAAGATTTACTGTCTCTTCAGGAGAGGATGGAGAATCTCTTCGGGCCTCCTGAAAAGGAAGAGAGCTTGTCTCCGGGAATCTGGTCACCTGTTCTTGATTTATATGAAACCTCGGACTCTTTGATTATCAATGTCGAAGTGCCGGGAATCGATATACAGGATATTCATATTGAAATCAATGACAACACCCTTCTTTTAAAGGGAGAGAGAAAGTTTGAAAAAGAGGTGACCCAGGAAAACTATCACCGTATGGAACGGCCTTACGGGCCCTTTCAAAGAACCTTTACACTGCCCGGCATTATCGAGCATGAAAAAGCAAAAGCAAAACTAAAAGACGGGGTTTTGAAAGTAACCTTTCCCAAGACAGGAATCAAAAAGGCGAAAAAGATTGAGGTTGAAATAAATTAGACCCGGATAAACGCCTGAGGCCTTCTTGGCCTGGATGGGAACGCTTAAATAAATTTAAAGGCGCAGAATGGCTACAACAACAAAAAAAGACTATTATGAACTTCTCGGGGTCAAAAGAGACGCTTCGGATGCCGAAATCAAAAAGGCCTATAAAAGATTAGCCAGAAAATACCACCCGGACGTCAACCCGAACGACAAAACCGCGGAAGAAAAATTCAAAGAGATCTCAGAGGCCTATCATGTCCTTTCCAACAAGGATTTAAGAAAGAAGTATGACCAGTTCGGTCACAGCAGCCGATGGTCACAGGAGTTTTCAGGCTTTGATTCCAGCGGGTTTGATTTTAAAAATCCTTTTTCGTCATCTGAGGGGTTCGGTTCGATTTTCGAAGAGATTTTCGGCGGCGCTGCGGGAGCTCAGGCAAGGACCCGGACAAAACCCCGTGCCCCTATGAAGGGAAGAGACCTCCAGTACTCCATGGAGATCGGCTTCATGGATGCGGTGAAAGGGATATCAACGAATATAACGGTAAACAGTGCATCATCAAATAATCAAAGACTGAGAGTCAAGATACCGGCCGGGGTCGACTCCGGTTCCAATGTCCGTCTGGCCGGAAAGGGAGAACCGGGAGCATACGGCGGTCCCCACGGCGATCTCTATATTATCACCAAGGTGCGTCCTCATCCCTTTTTCGAAAGAAAGGGGGATAACCTCTATGTCGATATACCGATCACACTCGGAGAAGCCGTATTCGGTGCAAAAATCGAGGTTCCCACAATAGACGGAAACAGCCTGATGAAAATCCCACCGGGAACACAAAACGGCCAGAAGTTCCGTCTTTACGGTAAAGGGGTTCCTTATATGAAGGGGGACAGGCGGGGTGATCAGTACGTCACCGTCAAGGTGTCCATCCCCAAAAATCTGGACGAGAATTCAAAAGAGCTTCTCAAGCAATTTGAGAATTTAAATCCCGAGAACCCGAGAGAGCATATTAAAGTTTCACCATAAAATTACGGAGGAGTTGATTTAACATGACAAATACATTAAAAACCGGCCTGCTTCTCATATCCCTTACAGCCCTGATCATGCTAATCGGGCAGTATTTCGGCGGTCAAAGCGGAATGTTTATCGCTTTTATTTTTGCCATGGTCATGAATTTTGGGAGCTACTGGTTTTCCGATAAAATCGTCTTAAAAATGTACCGGGCCAAAGAGGTTTCTCCTCATGAAGAGCCGGAACTCCACTCAATCGTAACTGAGCTGGCCCAGAGAGCAAGAATTCCCAAACCGAAAATTTATGTGATTCCCTCTGAAAACCCCAATGCCTTTGCAACGGGAAGAAACCCGGAAAATGCCGCTGTTGCCGTTACCGAAGGAATCCGCAGAATCCTGAACAGGGAAGAACTCGAAGGCGTTTTAGCCCACGAGCTCTCCCATGTCAAGAATAGGGATATTCTGATAAGCTCTATCGCAGCGACTCTGGCCGGTGTGGTTATGCTGGTTGCCAGCTGGGCAAGATGGGCGGCCATTTTCGGCGGGATCGGCAGAGGTGATGACGATGACAGCGGCGGGATCATCAGATTTCTCCTTGTGGCGATTCTTGCACCTCTGGCGGCAATGCTTATTCAGTTAGCCATCTCCCGCTCAAGGGAGTACCTCGCTGACGCTACAGGAGCTGAGATTTCCGGTAATCCGTCAGGTCTGGCCAGTGCACTTGGAAAACTGAATGACGCATCCAGGAGGATTCCCATGGACACAAACCCGTCAACAGCCCATATGTTCATCGTCAATCCTCTGTCCGGCAGATCATTGATGGGTCTCTTCAGCACCCATCCGCCGATCGAAAAAAGGGTTGCAAGATTAAAAGAGATGTCAGGGATATAAAAACTTGGCCTTCGGTAAATCATCTGCTATAATAAACTGTTTATCTCTTAAAGGGTTCTGTGAGCCTTTGGAACATTTTGGTTTATAAGGTATATATTCAATCTTTTAAATGACTTTTACGCTGGAGAGCGATGATGGAAGAAGGGAAAAAAATAGAGATCGATGATGAAAACGGAGAGTCGGAATTCTCAATTCGTGACAAACGGTTCTCGGCAAAAAGAGAAGAAGAGGAAGCCGAAGAGCCGGAAGAAAAACAACCGGCAGTCTCTGTGGAACAGCTAAAAACAGACCTTGAAAGCAAGGACAAAATGCTTAAAGAATACGCTGCCTCCCTTAAAAAGATGCAGGAAGAAAATCACAGTTTCAGAAACCGCCTGGAAAGAGACCTGGAAAAGAGGGTGGGAAGAGAAAAATCGGGGTTCATCCTTAAACTCCTTGAAATCATTGATAATATGGAACGGGCCGTCGAGTCGGCTGAAAAAACTGACGATACCAATTCCCTTCTTGACGGAATCAAGATGATCCATATGCAATTCAAAAACTTTTTAGAAAGTGAAGAGGTTGAAGTCTTCGAAACGATTGGAAAAGAGTTTGACCCGAATATACAGGAAGCCGTAGAGGTTGTCCCCGTATCAGCAAAAAAGGATGATAATATCGTTATGGATGAGATTCAAAAAGGGTATACAATTAACGATCAGCTTGTCAGGCCGGCAAAGGTGCGTGTCGGTAAATTCTCCAAAAAGACCCCAAAAAACGATAGCTGATGTCTTTTAAGAACTTTCCCCACTGTGCAGGAAAGAAAAGATGACAAAGAAAGATTACTATGAGATCCTCGAAGTCCCCCGGAACGCTTCGGAAGAGGATATCAAGAAAAATTATCGAAAGCTGGCCATGAAGTGTCATCCGGACAGAAACCCCGGAGATAAAGAAGCGGAAGAAAAGTTTAAAGCGGCTGCTGAGGCCTATGAGGTTTTAAGAGACAAAGAAAAAAGAAGCGTCTACGACACATACGGCCATGAGGGTCTGAGAGGAACCGGATTCACAGGATTCAGAGGCTTTGAAGATATCTTTTCGAATTTTGGTGATATATTCGAGGACTTTTTCGGTTTCAGCGGATTCGGAGGGTCTTCCGCTGAAGAGAGACGTTCGACAGCTCAAAGAGGTGCTGATCTTGTCTATGATCTCGGCATGACTCTCGAAGAGGCCGCTTTCGGCACAAAAAAAGAGATCTCCTTTGAAAAATATGACGAATGCAAGGAGTGCAGCGGAACAGGTGCCAAGCCGGGAACATCCCCTGAAAACTGTCCGACCTGCCAGGGAAGGGGCCAGGTTACAAATTCCCAGGGCTTTTTCAGTATCAGTTCAACATGTCCCCACTGCAGAGGCCAAGGAACGGTTATCAAGAATCCCTGCGGCACATGCAAAGGAAAAGGCCTTATCAAGGTCAAGAAGAAACTGACGGCAAAAATCCCGCCCGGCGTGGATACAGGTTCCAGGCTCAGACTGGAAGGGGAAGGCGAGGCCGGCGTGAGAGGAGGTTCTAAAGGGGATCTCTATATCAGAATGAATGTCAAGCCCCACGAGTTTTTTCACAGGGATGGAGATAACATACTCTGTCAGATACCGATCTCGTTTCCTCAGGCAGCTCTCGGAGACGAGATTGAGGTCTCTACCCTTAACGGTCCGAAAAAGATCAGGATTCCCAAAGGGACCCAGCCCAATGAAACGATAAAGCTCAAGGGAGAAGGTATTGAGAACGTCAGGGGCTATGGAAAGGGGGATCAGATTATACAGTTCCTGATTCAAACCCCTACCAGTCTTTCAGAAAAGCAGGAGGAGCTGCTTCGGGAATTTGGCAAACTGGATAAAGATCAGGTTGAAGACAAAGGGTTTTTCGCCAAATTTAAGAATTAGCATGAGGAGTGCGTTATGAACGAAAACAATGAAGAAAAAGGCTATAAAATAAGCGACCGGAGAAGCGTTTCGATGTCCGAAGAGGAAAAGAGAGAGAGGGAAGAGACCATAAAAAAGGGGCAAAAGAAAACAGAAGAGACCATCAAGGAAAAGCTGAAGGAGGCTCCTTCTCCTCAAATGGATTTTTCCAACCTGATTTTATCGCTCAGCACATCGGCCCTTCTCAATCTCGGCGAAGTTCCGGACCCGGTAACAAAAGAAAAGAAAAAAGACATCGACATTGCAAAACAGACGATCGATCTTATCAGCATATTAAAAGAGAAGACAAAGGGCAACCTGACCAAGGAGGAAGAATCTCTTGTAGACAGCGCTCTCTATGACCTGAGAATGCGATACGTAAAGGAAATCAATAAAAAATAAAACTTTATAATAAGCTAAGGGGATTTCTATGACAAAAAAAGACCTGATGTCCGAGGCATTAAAAAAGGTTCCGAACAGGTTCCTTCTCATCAAGGCCATGTCCAAAAGGGCTATTCAGATGAAAAAGGTTGACGCATCAGTCGTTGAGAGCGATCCAGCCTCTTTCCTTGAAAAAGTTCTTCAGGAAATTGCAGAGGGAAAGGTCACAGTTGAATTCAAAGAGAAAATAGAAAAATGATACAGGTAGAGAATTTAACAAAAAATTACGGACCGATACCGGCCATTGAAAACATCTCCTTCACGGTGGAGAAGGGTGAGGTGCTCGGGTTCTTAGGGCCGAACGCCGCGGGCAAAACCACTACAATGAGAATACTCACCTGCTTTCTTCCCGCTACCAGCGGCAGCGCCAGGGTTGCCGGTTTCGATGTATTCAAAAACTCGATTGATGTCCGAAGAAGAATCGGTTATCTGCCTGAAAACGTTCCTCTCTATACTGATATGTCCGTAACAAAATACCTGGGCTTTGCGGCTGAAATCAAAGGGGTCCCTTTCAGGGAGAGAAAGAAGAGCGTTGAACAGGTCATCGATTACTGCGGCATCGGACAATTTTCCGGAAGGCTGATCGGAAAATTATCAAAAGGATACCGCCAGAGGGTCGGACTGGCCCAGGCCATTCTGAACGACCCGGAGGTTCTTATCCTGGATGAACCGACGGTCGGACTCGATCCCAAGCAGATTATCGACATACGAAATCTGATCAAGGAGATGGCAGGAAAGAGAACGGTCATCCTCAGCACCCATATCCTGCCTGAAGTAAGCATGACCTGCCAGAGAGTGATTATTATCAATCAGGGCAGAGTTGTAACCATCGATACGCCTCAAAATCTCAATAAAAAACTCCAGAAATCGACGGAAATCAAGCTCACGGTTGAAGGCCCGTCCGATGAGATCATCAAATCCCTACAGGCAGTCAACGGCGTACTGAGTGTCACTAAGAAAGATACGGTAAACAATCAAAACAGCTTTCTCGTTGAATCGGATAAAGATATCGATATCAGAAAAGACATCTCAAAGGCCGTCGTTACGAATAACTGGGGGCTTCTGGAGATGAGGTCGGTCGACATGAGTCTCGAAGACATATTCATAAAGCTGGTCACAGAAGAAAAAGGAAGCGGACAATGAAAAATATCTACCCGATCTTTAAAAAAGAGGTTTCTTCATATTTCGGCTCACCGACTGCTTATATTGTGACAACGATATTCCTTCTGATATCCGGGTATTTCTTTTACAGCGGCTTTGCGTTTTTCAGCCTGATCAGCTTCAGGTCGATGGGTAACCCTGCGATACTTCAGCAGTTGAATATCAACGAGGGTGTTGTGAAACCTCTCTACGGGAATATCAGCATTATTCTTTTACTGATAATACCGCTTCTCACCATGAGACTCTTCGCTGAAGAAAAAAAGAGCGGGACAATCGAGCTTCTCCTGACCTATCCTGTAAAAGACAGCGAGGCTATTCTCGGCAAATTCTTTGCCTGTGCTTTTCTCCTTTTTTTCATGCTGTTATTAACCGGGTTTTATCCCCTTTTGCTGATCCTTTTCGCAAAACCGGAGATTGAACCGATTCTTTCTATTTATCTCGGTCTTTTCCTGATGGGGATATCGTTCATTGCGCTTGGAACCTTTGCATCGTCCCTTACGGAAAACCAGATCGTTGCCGCAAGCATTACCTTTGGCACGCTTCTCTTCTTTTTCGTTATCGGCTGGGCTTCCAGCCTGGTGGGAAGCACCTTTGGCAAAGTGCTGGAGCATCTCTCCATCATGGAGCATTTTTCAAACTTTGCTAAAGGAATCATTGATACAAAAGATATTATTTACTACGTGAACTTCACCATCTTCTTTCTCTTCCTGACATCAAGCTCTCTTGAATCGAAAAAGTGGAGGGGCTAAAAAACATGAATCCGGAAAACAAAAAGGGCTTTGGAAATTTTTTAAAAAACCGCTCGATAAGATACGGGGCTAACACTTTCCTGTTAATCCTTATTGTACTCGGCATACTCGTCTTCATTGAAGCGATCTCTTTCAGGCACCATAAGAGAATCGATCTGACAGCGGATCAGAGGTACTCCATTTCTCAGCAGACCCGGCAGCTACTCTCTTCTCTTAAAAAGGACATCAATGCAACCGCCTTTTTCAAAGAGGGACAGACAGAGAAAAATTTTATTAAGCATCTCCTGGAGCAGTATGCTTATCATTCCAAGCGCTTTACATTCACATTCGTCGATCCGGACAGAAAACCGGCAGTCGCAGATAAATATAAGATTACGAACTACGGAACCATCATCCTGGAGACGGACGGGAGACAGGAGAGGGTCTATCAGGCAGACGAGCAGAGAATCACCAACGGCATCCTGAAGGCTGTAAGGGATACAAAAAAGACCATCTATTTCATCAATGGCCACGGTGAAAATGAAATACTCGATTTCAGCAAAACCGGTTACAGCGCTGCCCGAATCGCCCTGGAGGATGAAAACTATATTATCAAGAATCTCCTCCTTCTCAGGGAAGAGATTCCCAAAGACGCAACGGTTCTCGTTGTGAGCGGTCCGAAAAAAGATTTCTTTGAATCGGAAATAAAGCAGATCTCTTCTTTTATTGCAAGAGGGGGGAAAGTCCTCTTTATGATCGATCCTTATACCTCGCCCCGCATCAGGGAGTTTTTGAAAAAATATCATATACTCCTAGGAGATAATATCATCATTGATACCTCGAGCCGGATCCTGGGCGGAGACTATCTGACACCGATCGCAATCAATTATGAATACCATCCCATTACAAAGGATCTCAATACTGCCACTATTTTTTCCGTAGCCCGAACCGTGGAAGTTAAAAAAGAAAAGAAAGAAGCCGGCCCGGCAACGGTTCTTTTGTCCACGGGTCCGGGAAGCTGGGCTGAAACGGACAAAAAAAGCATCGACGCAGGAAAACCGGCCTTTGATGAAAAAAGCGATACCAAGGGTCCCCTGACCATTGCCGCTGCGGCAACCATCAACGGCAAAGAAAATGATAAAAAAGCCCCGAAGGGAGGCATGGTGGTTTTCGGAGATTCTGATTTTTCCAACAATACATTATTCAACCTTCAGGGCAACAAAGACCTTTTCCTCAATTCAATCGGATGGCTGGCCGAAGAAGGAGAACTGATTGCCATCAGAAAAAAACCGAAGAACGCCAGCCCCATGGTTCTCACCAAAAAGCAGGGTGCGGTCACCTTCTGGACATCTGTTGTCATCCTGCCCCTCTCAATCCTTTTTATCGGTATTCTCGTATTCCGCAGAAGGAGAGGAATGAAATGAATATGAGAAGGACCCTGATCCTCGGCCTTCTGTTGATCCTCGTTGCCGGATATTTTTATATTTTCGAATTCAGGGCGGCAAAGCAAAAGGAAGAGATCGAGGAAAGCCTAAGGAAGATCATTCCCTTTTCCCAGGAAGAGATCACGGAAATTAATATCATAAAAAAAGCAAAAACGATTACTCTGAAAAAGGGTAAGGAATGGGTTCTGGAAAGCCCTGCCTCTTATAAAGCGGATGAAGGAGAGATCAAAGCCGTCATCGAGAAACTCAATAAAGCTGAAAAAGACAGAATGATCGAAGAAAATCCCTCTGACCTCTCCCCTTATGGTCTCAAAGAGCCCCAGACAGAGCTTCTGGTCAAGAACAAAGAAAACAAAAGCACCCGCATCCTTTTTGGAAAAAGCAATGCGACAGGCGAGTTCCTCTATGCAAAAATCTCGGACAGCCCCGGTGTTTTCCTTATAAATATCTCCATCAATAATATTCTCGATAAAACGAATTACGATCTCCGTGACAAGTCCCTGGTCGACCTGGACACAGGAAAAGTCAGTAAGATCGAATTTCTCATCAAAGGTTCTTCTTCTGTTGTTGTTGAAAAGAACCCTGAGGATATCTGGGATATCAAAAAACCGCTTACGGCAAAAGGGGATAAAACAGCCATCGAAAACCTTCTGGTCCGGTTTAAGAACGATAAGGTGAAACAGTTCATCGATACGCCGCAAAGCCTCTCTGCTTACGGGCTGGACAGGCCTTCAAGAAAAATTCTCTTTTATCTTAAGGACAAAAAGCAATCAAAATCATTCATTATCGGAAAAGAAGACGAGACAAAAAAAGGGTTCTTTGCCAAGAGAGAGGAGCTCTCGACCGTATTTCTCATTGAAAAGGCCTTTGTAGAAAAACTTCCCGGCTCGGCAAATGAGTTAAGGAACAGGACTCTGCTCGCTTTTGACAGGAAGCATGTTTCACGCATAGAACTAATCAGGGAAGACAAAGAGCCGGTTGTTCTGGAAAAAGAAAAAGATTCATGGAATATTTTGAAACCTGTTAAGACAAAAGCGAGCGATCTCGAAATCGATAATGTCCTCTGGCTAATGGAAAACATCCAGATCAAAGATTTCGCAGACACCAGAAAGGGACCGGATGCCTTCGGCCTCAAAAAACCGAAAAAAGAATTCAGGTTATGGCTTAAAGGTAAAAGCGAGCCGGAAGCTCTTCTCTTCGGATCAACAATTAATAAAGGTACCTATACAAAGCTGAAAAACAGGGATGACATCTTCCTATTGGAATCGAAGATCGTCAGCATCCTGTTCAGACCTCTCTTCAACCTGAAAGAGAGAAGGCTTGTCATCTTCAAAGAAGAGAATATTGAAAAGATAGACATCCGTTTCGAAGATAAAAATCTTTCTCTCAAAAGAAAAAAGAATGATTGGAAGCTTCTGATATCCGGAAAAGAGAAAAAGATAAAAGAGACCAATGCAAAGGAAATCATCTGGAGTTTGAATGACCTGAAATTCACCGATACCCCCGCCATAAAAGACCCCTCCCCTTTTAACCCGGAAAACCAAGAATTATCAGTAACCCTATTCGAAAAAGGGGGAAAGGAGCTCGACAGGCTCACCTCTTCCAGAACCTCTTTCAGCGAGAATCTCTCCATGGTTAAGGTCAAATCGAAAAATACGGTCTATACAGTTGAAAAGAGTTTGCTGGAACAGCTGAGAAGTTCGATAAGAAAGATGCTGGAACCTGAGAAACAGACCTCTCCTGAAAACTGAACCGTTTTTCAAGCCAAATCATTAAGAAGAGAGATGCCTGATATCCTTTCCTTTAACCATGAAGATAACCATTTCAGCAATGTTGGTGGTATGATCAGCTATCCGTTCCAGGTATTTGGCAATGAAGATAACCCTCATGGCCCTGGGAATGGTTGTCTGGTCCTGCATCATAAAGGTCAGGACCTCTCTGAATATCTGCTGGTAGAGGTCGTCGATGGCATCATCTCTTTTGCAAACATCCTCGGCCAGTTCAAAATTTGACCAGACAAATGCGTCAAGACAGTCCTGGATCATCTTTTCTATATCCTGAGCCATCCTGGGAATATCGATATAAGGTTTGAGCTGCGGCTCCTCATTCAGTTCCAGGACCCGTTCCGCAACATTGACCGCCATATCGCCGATGCGCTCCAGGTCTGTAACGATCTTTAAACCGGTCGTTATAAATCTCAGGTCGCTGGCTATCGGTTGTCTCAGGGCCAGGAGACTCAGGCAGTCCTCGTCAATCTCTACTTCAAACCGGTTAACCTGGTGGTCGGTGGAAATAACCTTCTCTGCCAGTTCAGAGTCTCTGTTAACCAGAGCCTCAATACTCCAGGCTATCATCTCCTCGACCCTGCCGCCCATTTTCAAAATCTTTTCCTTGAGACTTTTCAGTTCCTGGCTGTACTTCTTATCAGTATGTTTGCTATTCATTATCCAAACCTTCCTGTTATATAATCCTCTGTTTGCTTTTTATGAGGGTTGGTAAAGATGACCTTCGTTTCATCGTATTCTATCAAATCCCCCATATAAAAGAAAGCCGTATAATCAGATACCCTGGCGGCCTGCTGCATATTATGGGTAACAATAATAATGGTGTATTTCTTTTTCAACTCCTGAATCAGATTCTCTATTTTTGCTGTTGATATCGGGTCAAGGGCGGATGCGGGTTCATCCATCAAAATGACTTCAGGATAGACTGCCAGTGCCCTTGCAATACAGAGCCTCTGCTGTTGACCGCCGGACATATTGATAGCGGACTCATTCAGCCGGTCTTTCACCTCATCCCAGAGAGCAGCATCCTTCAGGCTTTTTTCGACCCTGTCCCGGATCTCGTTTTTATTTCCCATCCCGCTTATTTTAAGTCCGTAAGCCACATTTTCAAAAATACTTTTAGGAAAGGGGTTCGGTTTTTGGAACACCATGCCGACCCTTCTTCTGATGTCGACAATATCGGCATCCGGAGAATAGATGTCTTCCCCGTCCAGTTTGACCTTGCCTTTTACCTGTACATCTAAAATGATATCGTTCATCCGATTGAGGCACCTGAGAAACGTCGTTTTCCCGCAGCCGGACGGGCCGATGAGCGCGGTAACACTATTCTCTCTCATATCCAAGCTGACGTTTTTAAGGGCATGATTATCACCGTAATAAACCGAAAGGTCTTTTGCATTCATCTTAAATTGATCATTCATTTAAGATCTTCCTTTCATTTTCTTCCTATATTTGTATCTTATTCTTATGGCCGCCAAGTTCATAAGAAGCACGAGGGCTATCAAAACAAATGCTGTCCCGTAGGCAATCGGCCTCACTCCCTCTATATCATGATGCTGGGTCGACATGATATAGAGGTGATAGGGTAGAGCCATAAACTGGTCAAACAGTGATGACGGCATGCTCGGAAGAGAGAAAGCAGCCCCGGTAAAGAGTATCGGTGCCGTTTCCCCGGCTGCCCGTGACAGACCCAGAATGGTACCTGTAATGATTCCGGGAATGGCGTAAGGAAGAACATTCGTCCTGATCGCCTGCCACTTTGTCGCGCCCAGTGCAAGGGACCCCTCTCTGTACGATTTCGGGACGGTCTTTAATGCCTCTTCGCTTGCGGTTATTGTCCACGGCAGAGTCATCAACCCTAAAGTAAGACCGGCAGAAAGAATCGATGTCCCGAAATTGAAGATATCGACAAAAAGAGCAACACCAAAAAGGCCGTAAACAATGGATGGAACACCGGAGAGGTTCCTTATGGCGATTCTTATCAGCCGTGTTATTTTTGTATCCCTCGCGTATTCATTGAGATAGATAGCGGAAAATATCCCGAGGGGAACGGAAAAAACAACCGTTATAATACTGACGATGAATGTCCCGAGAATACAAGGAAAAATACCCCCCTTTGTCATTCCCTGTCTCGGCGACTGGAAAAGAAATTCCCAGTTGATTACTGAAATCCCTTTGACGGTAATATCAAAAAGGATTACGAAAAGTATGATAAAGATAATCGCTGCTGCAGAATATATATACGCATAGCCGAGAGTCTCTTTAATCTTCACTGTTGCCTTCATCTCTCAACCTCCTGGTATTTACGGAGAACGATGTCAGCGATGAGGTTAACCGCAAAAGAAAAGATAAATAACACAATCCCTATGGCAAACAGGGAATAAAAATGTGTCGTATCATACGGCACTTCACCCAGTTCGATAGCAATGGTGGCCGTTATCGTCCTTACGGACTCGAGAAAAGAATGGGGCATGGCCGGGGCATTTCCGGTAGCCATTAACACGGTCATGGTTTCCCCGACAGCCCGTCCCATACCGAGCATAATCGACGCGATAATCCCGGAAAAGGCCGAAGGGATAATGACCCTTGTAATCGTTATCCAGTGGTTGGCTCCGAGAGCCATTGAGGCCTCTTTATATTCACGGGGCACAGCTGTTATCGCGTCTTCCGAAAGGCTGATAATCGTCGGAAGAGCCATAACGGCCAGCAGAACAGAACCGTTCAAACCGTTCAAACCGCTGTTAATATGGAATAACTTTGCAATAATGGGTCCTGTCAGAACAATCCCCAAAAATCCGATAACAACCGAGGGAATACCCGCAAGGATTTCCACAATCGGTTTGCCGATGTCCCTGATCCTTTGAGGGGCGATCTCGGCAAGGTAGACAGCACAACCGATTCCCAGAGGGACCGCAATAATCATCGCTCCGATTGTGGTCATCAGAGTACTGACAACCATTGACAGGATGCCGTAAGATTCCCTATCAAAACCTGTGGGATTCCAGTAGGCACTGAAAAGGAATTCTTTTAAAGAAACATCATCGAAGGTCTTCACACCGTTGATAAAAAGAACGGAAAAAATGCCGAAAAGAACAAAAACTGCAAAAGCGCCGTTCAAAAAAAGGAATTTTTCTATTAAAAAATCGGTGATGTACCCTCTCCTCATCTTGAACATTTTACTAATTGAAAACCTGGATGAGGTGATTTTCGAACCCGTTATTTCTAAATTTTCCATTGAATAATTTAAAAACCGTTCTCTTTGTTATGCTTTTTATATTCTTCGGCAACAGGATAAAAGCCCATTTTAACGGCAAGATCCTGCCCCGCATCACTGAGTTCCCACTTGATAAACTGTGAGGCGTCTTTTTTGACACCGGATGATATATACTGGAACAGGGGCCTTACCAGTGGATAAGTTCCTGAAGTTACAGCCTTTACATCCAGAGGGCTCCCGGGTATGGACTGTTCGTCTTTTGCAATCTTCAACACGCTGATTCCCTTTGAAACCCCGCCGGTGTTCTTATCTTTGATATACCCGACTCCAACATAACCGATGCCGCCTTTATCCTTTTTCACACCTTCCACAATCTGAGAATTACCGTTCATTCTGAGCATCTTCTGGGAATAGTCGGCCTTCAAAACAACCTTCCTGAAGAAAACAAAGGTTCCCGAATTGGACTGTCTCCCGTACAGAGTTATATTCAGGTCAGGACCACCCATCTCTTTCCAGTTAGTCACTTCACCCCTGTAAATCTTTCCGAGCTGATCGATGGTCAGGCTCTTTACAGGATTTTTCCCGTTGGCAATGACGGAAAGGCCGTCCATTGCGATAGCAACCGATTTGACTGTGATCCCTTTTTTCTTTGCTTTTTTCAATTCCTTGGCTTTAATGCTTCTTGATGAATCAGCAATGTCGGTTTTCTTATTGAGCAGAGCGGCGATACCGGTTCCTGACCCGCCGCCTGTAACAGCAATATCGATTTTATGCTCCTGCATGTAAACTTCGGCCAGCCTCTGGACCAGATTGATTAATGTATCAGAACCCTTGATTTGAACTGTTTCTTTTGCATTGAGGTTACCGGCAAATAGAACGCTCCACATCACTGTGGCTATGAACAACATAAACCCTAACTTTTTCACTAATATTTCTCCTTTGATTTGTGTGACAATCCTGCGGAGGCAGTGGAATGTACCAGTGTTTTCCTGTCAGCCATATACCGAGCAGATATCCGACTTTTTTTAAGACTGACAGGGTAAACCGTGCAGTAATCTTAAAAAAAAGGGTTCGGATTTCGATACCTGGCATTTGATACCTCCTTTTTTTGAAAATTTTTCTGTCGGCTTCAGCTGTATAATGACCTGTTCTTAATCTTAATAAGATAATCCTTCTTTTTTACAAAATCGTGAAGAAAATGTTACGTTTCTGTTAAATAAATCTATCTCATTAAAATCGGGTTATATCTTGGGAAGTGTAAAGAAGAAAGTAGAACCCTTATTGATTCGGCTTTCAGCCCAGACCCTGCCCCCCATCGATTCAACAAGGTGTTTCACAATGGAAAGGCCAAGCCCTGTTCCACCTATTTCCCTCGATCTGGCCTTATCGACCCTGTAGAATCGTTCAAATATACGGGAGAGGTCCTTTGCAGGAATACCAACGCCGGTATCAGACACCTCAATCTTAACAAAATCGTTCTCTTCAGAGGCCCTGATCTCTATCTTTCCATTGTCAGGGGTATATTTTATAGCGTTATCGAGAAGGTTGAGAAAAACCTGCTCTAGTGCATTTTCACCCGCCTTTACCCTGGGGATGCTTTCCGGGAATTCAATAGTAAGATCGAGTTTCTTCTCTTTGATCTCTTTCTCCAGAATCAACGCTGTTCTCTCAACAATCCCTTTTATTTCCATATCGGTTAAATCGAGAACAGGACAACCAGCTTCTATTTCCGAAATTTTCAGGAGATCTTCCACTATATTGCCCAGTCTCGTGGCGTGGCTATGGATAATCTCGGTAAACTCCTTTTGCCTTTCTTTATCTTCTGAAAGGTCTTTTGCCAGCAGGGTTTCAGAATAACCGATAATAGCCGAGAGGGGCGTTTTCAGCTCATGAGACACGTTGGCTACAAAATCCTTTCTGATATTTTCCAGCCTTTTTATCTTTGATATATCGTGCAGGACACCCACGGCACCATGCAGTTTATCCCCCCTTTTCAATGCCACAACCTGGACCACAAGGGTCTTTTCCTTTTGTCCGTATATGGTGGTGATCTCCTTTGTAACGGATTCATCACCTCTTTGAATGCTGTCAAAGGCATCCTGAAGGTCACTGTTTCTGATGACCTCAATAGGGGTCTTACCGGTAATATCCCTGCTTATCGAGAAAATCTTCTTGAGAGCGGAGTTCACCATTACCAGGTTGCCATGGGCATCAACCATCATAACCCCCTCGACCATTCCTTCCAGAATGCCGTTCAGTTTATCCCGCTCCTCTGTTATCTGATCAATCTTTTCTTTTAATTGATCGGTCATCTCGTTTAAGGTTTCGGAGAGTGTTTGGATCTCATCACCGGTTGTTATTCGCGTTCGTCTGTCGAGCTGGCCGGCTGCAACATCTTCAGCCATTCTGGTAATACTCTTTATCGGTTTTGTGATTAATAAAGAGACAATAAAACCGATGATAATCGATATCATAAAGCCGATAAAAGATACGATATAGATGGTCTTATTCGTTTCAGAATAGATTTGTTCAATCTCTTTTAAGGGAAGTGCTAATCTGACAGCACCGAGATAATTTCCTTTTTTCCCCAATGGATAGGCAATATAGAGCATTTCCTTTTTCAGCGTATTGCTGTATCTCCTGCTCTTGCCAAATCCCTTTTGCAAGGCCTGAACAATTTCCGGTCTTGTGTCATGTCTTTCGAGCTTCAAAAGCTTTTTTTCCCCAACACCTGAATCAGCCAGAACTTCGCCATCAATACTGACCACGGTTATTCTCACACCGAGTTCCTGAGACAGGCTGTCAATAATGGGATCAAGGGAGTATGAAAATTCCATTAACTGCAGTTCGCTATCGAGATATTCCTTGACAATGAGGGCTTCGTTGTTAAGCCTATGAGAGATCCGTTCGTAGGTAGATGAACCGAGGATACCCCGTAACATAATGGCAGTGATGATTAATACAAAGGCTACAAGAATAATGTATGTAGCCATGAGCTTCCATCTTAGCTTCAAGTTCAGCATACACCTCCTTGGGGAAGATTACTCTTTGAACCGATAACCGATGCCCCTTACCGTCTCTATGTAATCTCCGGCCTCTCCCAGCTTTTCTCTCAGCCTCCTGATGTGGGTATCGATGGTTCTTGTAAAGACATCATCATCATAACCCCAAATATTGTGAAGAAGACCTTCTCTTGTCTTGACCCTTCCTTTGTCCCTTGCCAGCTCCAGGAGAAGTTCGAACTCCTTGACCGTCAGTCCTACCTCCTTTTTCTCTACAAAAACCTTATGCTTTGACAGGTCTATTGTGAGAAGGCCCCTTTTTAAAAAGCTTTCATCTTCAGCAATTATCCTCTTTCCCTTTCCCCGTTTCAACACCCTTTTTATCCTGAGAATAAGCTCTCTGGGACTAAAAGGCTTTGTCACATAATCATCAGCGCCTAATTCCAGGCCGAGTATCCTGTCTATTTCCTCTCCCTTTGCAGAGAGCATAATGATCGGCAAATCGGCTGTCTCATTATCAGACCTTACGATTTTACATATCTCCGTTCCTGAAAGGTCAGGCAGCATCACATCGAGTATGATCAAATCGGGCTTCTTTCTCCTTGCCATGTCCAGAGCGGTTTTTCCTTCATGGGCAATAAGGGTATCAAATCCTTCCTGTTTGAGATTGTAGTCCAATAGTTTTGTCAAATCTTTTTCATCATCAACAATCAGTATTTTCTTTTTTTTGTTCATCACAAGAACCTTTTCAGGAGAAACGTTTTGTTGAATCAATGTAAAAAACTAAAAAAAATATAAACCATTTTCTGGTAAAAGTTAAGCTGTTTTTTAAATTAACTTTTTTAAAATGCTTTGTACAAAAAGAAAAACAGGAAATCCATTTCAACTGAAATCATTTAATTTATTGATATTTAATGGATTATTTGGTTTCTCCTTCAATCGAATTTTTAAAAATCAGCTTCTCGAAGCTATTGAAAAAAAATTTTCAAATCAACATCAAACAAAACCGGAAAGGACGAAAAAAAATAAATGCAAAAAATGTTTGATTATTTTTTACAAATATGTTATCTATTTCCCCTACTTAAGGAAGGGGGATAGTTCTTTAAGGCAAATTTTTTAAAGGTCATTTGTATAAAAAAATACCCTATTCAAAAAGGAGTTAATAATGACCAAGATAGATATCATCAATAAGGTATCGGAAGAAACAGGGTTGCCAAAAGTAAAGGCCGAAGAAGCCGTAGAGACCGTTCTTGAGCTCATGAAAAACACCCTGCAGAACGGTGAGCCGATCATCCTTCGAAGATTCGGTTCCTTTCAGGTAAGACAGAAAAAAGAGAGGATCGGAAGAAACCCTAAAACAGGTGAAGAAGCGGATATCCCGGCAAGAAAAGTGGTAAGATTCAAATACGGAAAACATTTTAAAGAAGCTGTTAATTCCGGTTCATAATCAAAGTATCAGCATGGCATCACCATAGCTGTAAAATCTGTATTCTCTGCTTACTGCCTCTTTATAAGCATTCATAATAAAATTCTTTCCGCCGAAAGCACAGACCAGCATCAAAAGGGTAGATTTCGGAAGATGAAAATTGGTCAGAAGGCTGTCAACAAGCCTGAACCGATATCCGGGATAGACAAAGAGGTTTGTACAGTCTGAAGGTCTCATGATTTCCCCGCGGCTCCCGGCCGCTGATTCCAGAGTACGCACACTGGTTGTTCCAACAGCAATGATTCGTCTCCCCATTTTCTTTCCTTCATCAATCGTTAATCCGGCTTTTTCATCAATCTGATAGAACTCTTTACCCATCTGATGATCTTCAACAGTCAGAACCCTGACCGTTTCAAATGTCCCGTAGCCAATATGGAGGGTAACCGTTATAACTGTGATACCTTTTTGCTTTATTTTTTCAAGAAGGCTTTCTGTAAAATGAAGACCGGCCGTAGGTGCGGCAACCGAGCCCTTCTCTCTTGCATAAACGGTCTGATAAGAGTCTTTATCCTGTTCATGAAAGGGAGCGTATTTCGGCCCATAATTCCTTTTGATATAGGGCGGAAGGGGAACATAACCGTATTTTGAAAGGGCTTCATCAATATTCCCGTCACATTCGAACACGATAACACCCCTGTCGCTCTTTTTCTCAATGATTCTGGCTTTTAACTCCCCGTTTCCGAAGAGAATTTTCGTTTCAGGTTTAACACGGGCAAGGGGCCTGATCAGCGCCTCCCAGATATTTTCAGACAGATGATTGATCAGCAAAACCTCAATCTTTCCCCCGGTATTCTCTTTTTCCCCGATAAGCCGTGCGGGGATAACCTTCGTGTTATTCACAACCAGTATATCGGTCTCTTTCAGATAGTCTGCGATATTGTAAAACCGGGTATGCGTGACCGTTTTTTCCTTCCTGTCGAGCACCATGAGCCTCGATTGCTCCCTATCCTTTTCGGGAAACTGGGCAATGAGGTTTTCGGGAAGGGCATAGTCAAATTCAGATACATTCATAGATTAAAACCTTTTTTCGCTCTCGATCATTTACCCCTGAACTTGAAAAAAAGGGTCAAAAGAATGGTTAAAACAATACTGATTACGATTGAAGTGGACAAGGGAAAGTAAAAGGTGACATTCTTCTTCTGAATCGTGATATCACCCGGCAGTTTCCCCAGCAAGGGAACCCTGCCTATAAACATGAGGATGACCCCGACAACAATAAAAAGGCATCCGATTACAATGAGCGTTTTCCCGAAATGATTCATTGTTCCATCTTATCTATAGCAGCTCTTCCTGCAATCCGCCGCTTGCATCCTTTCTTTTGAAAGCGATTCCAAGATGCTTGTAAGCCGCCTCACTAGCGACTCTCCCCCTCGGTGTACGGCTCAGATATCCTTCCTGCATTAAAAACGGTTCATAAACATCCTCGATCGTATCCCTTTCTTCATTGAGAGCCGCTGACAGGGTCTCTACGCCGACAGGGCCGCCGTTGAACTTCTCGATGATGATAAGGAGCAGCTTTCTGTCCATTTTATCCAGCCCGGATGCATCAACCTCCAGAAGCTTAAGCGCCTTTTCGGCCGTCTTTCCTGAAATATTCCCGTCTTCTTTGACCTGGGCAAAATCTCTTACCCGTTTTAACAGCCTGTTCGCCACCCTTGGGGTTCCACGGGAACGCCTGGCAATCTCACCGGCACCCTCTTCATCGATACGGACACCGAGAATTTTTGCAGAGCGTTTAACAACCTGGAACAGTTCATCATTATCGTAGTATTCGACCCGGTGAATCACCCCGAACCGGTCTCGAAGCGGTGACGTCAAAAGACCAGCCCTTGTTGTCGCTCCAATCAGGGTAAACCGGGGCAGCTCGAGCTTGACTGTTCGTGCGCTTGGACCCTGCCCGATAATAATATCAAGTTTGTAGTCTTCCATTGCGGAATAGAGCATCTCCTCGATCACACGGCTGATCCTGTGAATCTCATCGATAAAGAGAATATCATGCTCAGCAAGGTTGGTCAGTATGGCCGCCAGATCACCTGTTCTTTCAATCAGGGGACCGGATGTGGTCCTGATATTAACATTCATCTCACCGGAGATGATATGGGCGAGGGTTGTTTTCCCGAGTCCGGGAGGACCGTACAAAAGAACGTGATCCAGGGCTTCAGACCTCCCTTTGGCAGCCTGAATAAATATCCTCAGGCTCTCTTTGATTTTCTCCTGTCCAATATACTCATCAAGGCTCCTGGGCCGAAGAGAAATGTAAAAGCTCAAATCTTCTTCTTCGCCGAGAAGCTCTTCTCTCTTTATCTCTGAACTGTTGTCTGAATGTTCCATTTTATTTTACCAAGGCCTTGAGAGAACTCCTGATAATTTCCTCAAAGGTTGCATCTTTCATGCTTTCTCTGGTCTTTTTCACGGCTTCAGCTGCTGCTTTCTTGTGATAACCTAAATTTACAAGGGCTGAAACACTGTCGATAAGCACATCGTCTTCTTCATCTTTTTTTGACAGCTCATCCGCTTTCTCTAAGCCGCAAGCGATTTTATCCTTGAGTTCCAGAACAATCCTCTCGGCTGTTTTCCGGCCGACCCCCGGTATCGAGTTGATCTTCTCGATATCTTTTCCCGATATAGCCGTCTCCAGCTCTTCAACGGATGTTCCTGACAGGATATTGGTTGCGAGCTTCGGGCCAATTTTTGACACCCCGATAAGGGCCTCAAACAGCTTCTTTTCCTCTTCCATCAGAAAACCGAAAAGAGCGATCGCGTCGTTCCTGAGATGGGTATAGATATGGAGTGTCAGCCGAGAACCCTTCTCCGGCAGATGATAATAGGTCGAATAGGGGACAAAAATTTTGTAACCGATACCATTAATATCGATGACAATATACTCGATCGATTTGAATGACAATACCCCGGAAATTTTGGCAATCATGTATCAGCCCTACTGGTTAAAACAATTAAACAATCAAGATTTTTCCAGCATCCTGTTAAAGCTGGAGATATGAATATGAGTGATCGCTATGGCCAGGGCATCTGCCGCATGTTCGCCGACCTTTTCCTGACTTAAACCGAGTAACCGGAAAACCATCTCTTTTACTTGGGTCTTATCCGCCCTTCCATATCCTACAATCGCACTTTTTACCTCAAGAGGGGCATATTCCACAACATCGACATCCTGACCGGCAGCCGCCAGAATAGCCGCCCCCCGCATATGGCCCAGCTTCAGGGCTGTTTTGACATTCTTCGAATAAAAAATATCCTCGATAGCCACAACATCCGGCCCGAACTCGGATATGATACCTTCCAGACCTTCCTTTATGGATTGAAGGCGCTTTGGAAAAGACAAGCGAGAACTCGGAGAGATTATACCCCACTTGACAGTTTTGAGAACCTTATCTGTCTCATTGACGAGACCGTATCCTGTATTCGTCCCAGGATCGACTCCTAGAACAAGCATAGAACTCCTTTATCAACTATACTTCTATTTTTTCCATAACCTCTTTGGGTATGTCGAAGTTCGCATAGACATTCTGAACATCATCATGGTCTTCAAGGACTTCCATCAGTTTCAGCATCGACTGGGCCT